>Ga0272440_1000215_pt1 | contig 48257 bp, 39 predicted proteins | sample SSMMMBAug17_FD_192440 | JGI IMG/M metagenome (GOLD analysis project Ga0272440, IMG submission 192440) | Marine sediment archaeal communities from Little Sippewissett salt marsh, Falmouth, MA, United States - SSM-MMB-Aug17 | ecosystem: Environmental > Aquatic > Marine > Wetlands > Sediment ...
TGGATACGTTACAAACGATTATCAATCAACTTCGCATCATTATAAATGCAAAACATTTAGGGCGGGCGTATCCATCGGATGGGGGAAGCAAAGTTCATTTTCATTGTCTGAACCTGGATTACACTGATTAAGATGATTAATAATAGCTTTATTACAGTGAAAACTCTTAAGCGTTTTTATTAGTAAATTATCTATTATAAATAAAAGTCTTTGCTCAATTTGCCTCACTTTGCCTCACTTTAAAAATCACCTTAATCATCTTAATCTGTGTAATCCAGGTTCAGACAATGAGAATGAACTTTGCTTCCCCCATCCGCTGGATACGCCCTTTTAAGGCTGCTTGCCATAGATTTTTTTTAGCAAGTTTTCGTCAAAAAACCATGAAAAGGATAAATAACCAATTGAATATTAAACAAAAAATACTAATTCCAATGGTAATTACCGGACTGATAGTCGGTATTTTTGGGTATCTAATTACCCATTATCAGTTATCAACCCTGAAACAAATTATGTATCACGACTTTGTTAGCAATAAGGCGGAGGACATTGCGGCAACAATTGATTATTCCTCTGAAACTGCTCTGGGGATAGCATCATTATTCTCAAAAATTCCTGTGGTCATAAAAGCCTTTGAAATTGCCCACACAGGGAATATTGATGATGAATCGGATCCCAAATGCCATGAAGCCCGATTATTCTTAAGAAAAGAACTGTCTACATTTCTGGATGGATACAGTTCAAGTATCAATAAAAAATTGAAACTTCACTTTCACCTTCCCAATGCCCACAGTCTTGTCAGGTTATGGCGTGACAAACAGACAAAGCGAAATGGGAAATGGGTAGATCTTTCAGATGATATTTCATCATTTCGAAATACAGTGCTAGATGTTAATAAAACTGGAAAATATGTTAAAGGGATTGAGCTTGGGCGCGGCGGATTTGCAATCAGAGGTGTTGCACCGATTCGATCGACAAATGGTAAACAATTGGGATCTGTTGAGGTATTAATCAGCTATAAATCAATTCTGGCAAGTGCTTTCAAGGATACTGGCGCAGATGCTAAGCGGTCGTTATTTCTATTTATGAATGCCGATAAGATTTCAATCACAACAAAATTACAAGATCAGTCAAAAAATCCTGTTATAGATAATAAATACGTATTTGTTTATGGAACAAGTAAACTGGACTGGAAAGGCTTGATTAATGGCAAATTTCTTGAGAAAGGAAGCAAACAACTTGAAATCATACAAAAAAATGGGTTAGATATCAGTGCCTTTCCAGTAAGGGATTACAAAAATAATCAAATTGGCGTGATGCTGTATGTTTTTGATACAACTGCTGAAGAACATAGTATGGCCATGATATCAATAGTTCAAATCATTTCTTATATACTGATTCTGGTTTCTATTGGGCTGATTATCCTGCTTTTGACAAATTCTATTACAAAATCATTGTTATTTGCAGTGGATAAGTTAGATCATGGGGCAGATAAAGCCAATGCTATTTCATCAGATCTGGCATCAACCAGCAATTTTCTTGCAACCAGCGCTTCAGATCAAAAAGATTCTATAGAAAAAATGACAGATTCATTAAACAATATTAAGCAAATATCAGACAATACCTCTCAAAAGTCGGTTCAGGCTGATAGTTTTATGAAAGATGCCAACCAGATCATTTCAAAATGCAATGAATCAATGAATCAACTGACTCTGTCCATTCAGGAAATAACGAAATCAAGTGAAGAAACATCAAAAATTGTTAAAACAATCGACGAGATCGCATTTCAAACAAATTTACTGGCACTCAATGCGGCTGTTGAAGCTGCTCGCGCTGGTGAAGCAGGTGCTGGCTTTGCAGTTGTTGCCGATGAAGTTCGAAATCTTGCCATGCGTGCGGCTGAAGCAGCCAAAAATACTGCTGGCTTAATTGAAAGCACTGTACTAAAAATTCGTGATGGCTCACAGATTGTTGATAATACTGATGAAGCTTTTTCTGGTGTCATTGAAATCGTTGAAAAGGTTTCTGGCATTGTTTCAGAAATTGCCAATATGACTGGAGAACAACTCAAAGGCATTGAGGATACGAGTACGAACATGCAGGGAATGGATGATGTTGCCAATGAAAATATAACACGTTCCAATAATATCGAAGCAGTGTCTTCTGAAATGAATGAACAGGTTGACCAGATAAAAGAGGTTATTCAGACGTTGACTGGCATTATTTCAGGGGGCAAATCGTAAGGACGCGTAGAGACGTACCATGCGACGTCTCTACAGTACCTTTACCTTAAAACGAACAATATCAATATAAATAATGGTGAAGTTATTTTTAGAGCATTCCTTACCACCGCAACAAATACTGCTGTAGAATTTTCTGTATAGGCAGCACATAAGAAGAATAAACCTCAGTCACCTCACCTGGCAATCCAACAGTTCGACAATGCCATGAAATAGAGGACAGAAGTCGGGCAATGTAAACAATATGTTCACCAATGAGTGATTTTCCAGTGGTCAGCAATGAAACAGAAATATCACGTTCAGGATCTGCCCAGCAGAAAATATTGATAAATCCTACATGGCCATAAGCAGCTGCTGTAAAAGGTCCCCACATGCCCACTGGTGATGCACCTAGCATCAGACCAGCACTGTATCGCATGGGAAGCACCATCGTGCCATCAAATTTCATATGGTCTGATTCCATCACCGATTTCTGGATGGTCAATGGCTGAAATATCCGCACACCATCTAACTCCCCGCCATTTAACATCATTTGAAAAAAACGACTCATTTCATCAGCAGTTGCATATAAATTGCCGGCTGGAATGATTGCTTTCATAAACTCTTTTTGATTTGATATATTAACCACTTCATTCCATGATGCACTCAATGCTCGTTTGACAATACCTGAAAAGGGAAAAATCAATGGCAGTCCTGTAGAATAATTGATTGCCACCTTATCCATATCTTCATCATCAAGGCCATAATTGAAATACCGAAATCCCAAAGGCTTTTTAATTGTTTCATCAAGGAACTCACGAATGTTCATACCAGTCACTCTGCGGATAATCTCAGCCAGAATGGCCCCACCTGTAATGGCATGATAGGCCATGCGACGTCCTCCCTGAGATTCGGGTTTGCTCTTACATAATATTTGTACAAACTCTTCAAGATCGAATAATAAAGATGGGTCAGCACCTTCAGGCGGACGCGGAATGCCCCCATGATGTGAAATAATATGGTAAATGGATGTCTTGTCTTTTCCATGACAACCAAACTCTGGAATGTAATGGGCGACAGGATCCAAAAGATCAATTTCTTTACGTTCCACCAACAAATGAATCAGCATGGCTGTAATCACTTTGGATGCAGAAAACTGGCAGACCGGTGTTTCCGGTGTCATGGGCGTGATTGCTGATCCAGAAGGATCACCTGGCCCATTGCCCCGCGCATGTCCAATGCCCCGATTGAGTACAATTTTCCCATGCCTGCGCAGACAAAAGCTGATTCCTGGAAAAATACCTGTCCGATACAAATCCTCCACCCCTGACCATATGGCTTTTTTCGCTTCCAGGGTCAATCCAGCCGCCTCAGGCGCTACTTCATTGTCTGGATCATATGCTGTTACTGTTGATAGATCCCTGGGGGGTAAGATGCGTTTATCCACCAGGGAGGTGATTGGGTGAAACGTTCTGCTAAGTGAATCTGATGTGTTTTGAAAAAACGATGTGGCTGGCGAGATAACCTTGCCCACAGTTTCATATCCAAACTGACATATTGAAAATACCGGTGATAAAATATTCATTGTGTCCTCCATTTCAATACTTATTATATATTAATAGTCCTTGCCTGACAGTTTCCTGTCACCTTTCTAATAGCTTATCTTCACAAAAAATGCACCCAAAAATTACATATATATCTGATTTTCTCATGGCATAAATATTGCTTCACCATTTTTACATCTTATGGTTTTATTTTCAAATGGTTATTTCATCAACGTTGCATAGGAAAAAGGGAGTACTATGGCAAAGATAGATGCATTTTTCAAATTAATGAATGAACAGGGCGCTTCAGATTTGCATCTCGTCGCTGGACAACAGCCAGCCATGCGAATTCGAGGAGACATGGAGCGAATTAAATACAAAGTTTTGGACAATGATTCACTCAAAAGCATGCTGTATGAAATTGCCCCTGAAGACAAGGTGAAATTGTTTGAAGAAACCGGTGATATTGATTTTGGATATGAAATTCCAGGACTGTCCCGGTATCGTGCAAATTTTTTTCAACAAAAAAATGGTGTTGCGGCAGTCTTTCGTTCTATTCCCACAAAAATTTTAACCTGCAAGGATTTGGGGCTTCCGGCTGTCATTCCAAAACTGGCATCATTGCCCCGCGGTCTGGTTCTTGTGACCGGTCCTACAGGTAGTGGTAAATCAACCACACTGGCTGCAATTATTGATGAAGCCAACAAAACACGCAAAGATCATATTATTACAGTTGAAGACCCCGTTGAGTTCGTGCATAAAAGTCAAAGCTGTATTATTAATCATCGAGAAGTGGGACTTCATACAAAAAGTTTCAATGCTGCGCTTCGGGGAGCATTGCGTGAGGATCCCGATATTATCCTGGTGGGTGAAATGCGTGATCTTGAAACAATTTCTTTGGCCATTGAAGCGGCATCTACCGGACATCTGGTATTTGGCACCTTACACACAACCAGTGCTGCAAAGACAGTGGATCGTGTCATTGAAGTATTTCCCAGCAGCCAGCAAGCACAAATTCGTTCTACACTATCAGATGGCATCCGCGCTGTGGTTGCACAGGTACTCTTTAAGCGAATCGATAAAAAAGGGCGATGCGCTGCACAGGAAATTCTAATCGCTACGCCAGCAGTAAGAAACCTCATTCGTGAAGCCAAAACCTTTCAGATTAATTCCATGATTCAAACTGGCCGCCAATATGGCATGCAGCTTTTGGATGATTCTGTGATGGAATTGTACAAAAAAGGATGGATCAGTCCGGATGAAGCCTATGCAAAATGCAATGATAAAAGCCGATTCAGGCCATTTCTTAAAAAACCACCCAATGATTTTACTGAAGTATAACAGGAGTGCGTATGAGAATTGAATGCCAGACATGTAATACCCGGTTTAAACTGGATGAAAATCTTGTCAAAAATGAGGGGACAAAGGTTCGATGCTCCAAGTGTAAGGATGTTATCACTGTATACCCTCAGGAAGAAAAACAGGCTGGTTCAGAACCTGTATCAAAATCCAGTAATAAAACAGCAAATACCATACACGAGGCACAAGCCCCGCCTAATAATGATTCAAGTAATGCGCCTGTTTTATCAGAGAATCAAAACAACAGTCCACGACTAATGATCATGATTACCATTTTGGCCCTTGTTTGTTCGGGAAGCATTGCTTTCCACTCTAAATATCTGGATATATTCTCAGTGGTACTCATATCCTGCTTGATTTTTGCAGTGCTGTGGCCCCAATTACGCAATCTGTTTGCAAGTATCTGGTTGAATATTTATACCCCCTTTCATATTGGAGACCTGATTTGTATCGGAAGTCAGGCGCAAGGATACGTCGTTCAAAAAAATTTAAACCGCACAAGTCTTCGCACAGATGCAATGGCTATTGTATCCATTCCCAATGCAGAATTGATTAATCACACAATCTGCAATTATTCCATTCATCCAGAGTCCTTTCCATTGTCCTGTGATGTTCAGGTAGATGTTCAAAATCCACCGAATCGGGTACGAAAAATTCTATTGGATGCAGCCCTTCCTGTAAAAGGGGTGTCCAGCAATCTGGCGCCTTTTACAAAAATAAAAGGACTCAGCAGTGGTTTGAGTCATTATACCCTGATGTTTTATCTTGATGATATTGATAATCAATTAATGGTAATGGAAGAAATCTGGGATCGAATCTGGCAATTATTCAAACGTGCAGGCATATTGCCATTTGTTCCAGAGGGGCAAAGAGACACGGATGATGAAGAATCCTCTGAATCCATTCTTAACGAAGTTGATATTTTTCGGCCATTTACAGACTATGCCAAGTCATACATGACCAAAAATATGAATCGACGCGAATTCAAACCCGGTATACATGTTTTTCATCAGGGGGATGAGGGCAATTCCTTGTATATTATCGAAGAAGGCGTGGTTGGTGTTCAGGTAGAAATTACGCCAGGTAAAAGTATTGAAGTTGCACGTCTGGGAGCAGGTAGTTTTTTTGGGGAGATGGCACTATTGACTGGTGAAGCCCGGACGGCCAATATTATTGCAATTAGTGATACAGTGTTGTTTGAAATAACCCGGGAGCATATTGCGCCATTGATTGATGAACAACCCCAAATTTCTAAATCTCTGAGTGAACTACTGGTCCAGCGTAAAATTGAAACAGAGGCAAAAAAGAATAAATATCGTGCTGAAAAACTAAATCGTAAAGCCTTGAAAAAACAAATTATGGATCAGATTGATACTTATTTTAAATCACAGTAATAATTTTCTGGCAAGAAGAGCGGATGACCATTTTGTCGTCGGAGCGAAGGAAAGGATTTGCGCTGAAATGCAAATTCATAACGCAAAACATCCTTTGCAAGACACTTTCTTGTTTCACCCGATCGTTCTAAAACATTGTGCCCATAGAAAATTCCCACCGACCACTCGTGCTTTCATCACCTTGAGGATCCAAGATATATCCATACTCCAGACGAATGGGCCCCATTGGTGAAAACCAACGAAAACCATAGCCTGCACTTTCTCTCAATTCATCAAATTGAATGCGATAGTTATCTTTCTGCACCGAACCGGTATCATAAAAAATCAGCCCCACCAGACCATGTTGCCGCAGGATTGGAATAATATACTCAATATTAAATTGAACATATTTATTTCCCCCCACTTTTGTTTTAATGACATTTTTTGAACCATCAGCATTATAAGACAAAATAATTTCTTCTTCAGGACTGAGATCTTCCCATTCAAAACCTCTCAATGAATTGATTCCCCCTAAATGAAATAATTCATAATCCGGAATAATCTCATCAGAACGTTCCTTAACATATCCGGCTTCAGCATGGATCAGTCCAACAGTGTACCAAAACAGAGGAAAATACTTGCTCATTTTCAAACGATATTTGGTAAAACCAATATCGCCTCCTAAAATACCACCGGCATATTCCACAGAAAAACTGTGATCCATCCCCCGAGAAGGATTAAAAGGATGGTCAGTTGTATCATAGTGAATGGAAACTGTTGATGAGCTTGTTTCGTTCACTCCTTCAAGGGCAGCAATGGTTGAAGGGGCATCAAACTCGATATTGTAGATTTCCCCCCGGTCATATCGATAGGAAATGTATCCCCTGGTATTGCGAAAAATAGGATAACCAAAACGAACACCGCCGCCTTTGCTGTCTTTGTCGTATTCATCATATTCTCGTGTCCAATTGAACAAATCCACACCAAAAGACAAAGGCATATCGAACAACCAGGGCTCTGTAAATGATATATTGAACTGATTGGTTGATCCCCCAAGCTGGGCTTTGGCTTCCAATATCTGTCCCCGACCAAACAGATTGCGCTGCGAAATAGATCCCACAACAAATGCATTTTCCACACTACTGTAACCACCGCCAAAACTAAACATCCCTGTAGGCTTTTCTTTAACTTCAACTTTAACATCCATTGTATTGGGGTGGATTCCTTTTTGGGTATCCACTTGAACATCTTCAAAAAAATCCAGACGTTTCAATTCATTGATACTTCGCTTGATCCCCACACCAGAATACAGCCCCTGTTCGTATATCCGAAGTCTTCTGCGAATGACTTTGTCCCGGGTTTTGGTATTGCCAGTAATCATAATCCGATCAAAATGAACCTGTTCGCCCTGGTCCACATGATAGGTGATATGTACTGTTGAAGTTTCATCATTTTTTTTGATTTTGGGATAGATATCGGCAAAGGCATATCCCCCATTGCCATACAAATCAGATAAAAACGTAAGATCCTCACGAATAATTTCACGTTTGTAAATTTCATTGGACTTGATCTTCAATAACTCAAACAGCTTATCTTTGGGTAAAATCAAATCCCCGGTGATATCAATATCGCCCACCTGATACTTTTTGCCTTCCTCAACTTTAATTGTTATTTCAATACGTGTTTTCTTGATCACCACCTGAGGTTCACCAATGCGTGCATCAATATATCCATTATTGTGATAGTGATTTTGTAATCGCATGACATCATGCTGAAGTTTTTCCGAATCCAGGTTGCCGGATGATGTAAAAAATGACCAGAATCCCTTTTCCTGATTGGCCATCAGTTTTTCCAATTGTCGTTCAGTATAATCCTTATTGCCCACAAAAGTAATTTGTCGAATGTAAACCTTTTTATTTTCTGTAATCTTGAACGTAATTTCAGTCTGGTTATTATCCCTATCCTTTAACTTATAGTCTACCTGAACATTGTGATAATTCTTTTCTTTATACATGGCTTCAACCCGCGAAATATTTTCTTGAACATCGTAAATATTGAGAATTGATCCCATAGAAATATCAATATTTTCGCGGATTTTTTCTTCATCAAAGACCGAATTGCCTCTAATATGAATTTTATAGATTGTGGGTTTTTCTTTGACATGGAAAATAACAGTTTTTCCCCCATCGACATGGTTCTCTGCCTCAATCCGAATATCATCAAAATAGCCCATACGATAGATAACTTCCAGGTCTCTGGATAATTTGGCTGGGATGTATGGATCACCAGGCTTTGTTCTCATGGCCCGGCGGATAGCATCAGACTCAATACGTTCATTGCCGCGAACGTCAATAGCAGCGATTACTGGAATATCCAGAATGCTATTGGCGATTTGTTTGGCCAGGTCTTTTACTGTGGCATTCAGGTTGACAATATCAATGCCATTGGCTTCAAAGTATTGAACCTGTTCCTGGTAGAGAGTGTCAGCCAGTGCAATTTTTAAGTCAAAGCCCTGTTCTTTCTGAATAAATTTTCCCCAAACCACGTGGCTGACATTTAAATGTTCCGACTGTTTACGAATACTGGCAATTTCATTATCATCAAACAGCCAATCACCTTTAGGGGTGGCCAGTTCCTGAACCCGATCCACACCTTCTAAAATCAGATATTTTTTAAGAAATTGGGGTAATTCTTTACTAAAATAGTCTAAGTTTGCTTTTGATTGGATTGCAAATGGATAGATAGCAATTCGAGCATCTTCCTGACAAAACGCCGGAAATGCAACACCTAAACACATACTGACTAAAATGCCGATTATAGACAAATTGCGCATGGATTTCCTTATACCTTTTCAATTAATTGCCCATCTTTTAATGTCACACACCGATCCATTAAACTGGCAAGAGTCATGTTATGCGTAACAACAATCAGGGTTATTTGAAAATGTTGATTAAGCTGTTTGAGCAGGGAATGAACATATTCACTGCTTTTTTGGTCCAGGTTTCCAGTGGGCTCATCCGCCAGAAGCACTGAAGGATGATGAATCAATGCTCTTGCAACAGCAACACGTTGTTGTTCACCACCTGAAAGTTCTGTTACCCGATGGTTCAGGCGATGGGACAGATGGACAATATCCAGAATTTCTTTTGCTCTGGTTATTGCCTCTCGACGTCTCATGCCCTGAATCAGAAGCGGCATCATGGTATTTTCCAATGCATTGAATTCAGGTAATAAGTGATGAAATTGAAATACAAATCCAATTGATCTGGAACGAAATCGGGAGCGGTCATCATCGGAAAAAGCAAAAACATCCTGGCCATCAATAAAAACCTTGCCAGAGTCCGGCTGATCCAGGGTGCCTAGAATATTGAGAAATGTAGATTTGCCAATCCCTGATGCCCCAATAACTGATATGGTTTCGCCTTTAAAGGCGTCAAAATCAATCCCACTCAGAACGTCAATTTTTTCTGCCTTGCTCTGATAACTTTTGTATAATTTTTGTGTTTGCAAACACACTGTGCGTTTACTCATACCGAAACGCCTCTACTGGATTTAATGCGGCAGCCTGATGTGCCGGATAAAGGGTTGCCAGAAAACAGATAAACATTGCTGCAAAACCAATCATCGAAATATCTGTTGCTGATATTTGTACCGGAAGCGTTGTGACATAATACACATCACCAGGCAACTCAATAAATTTATATTTTTTTAGACTCAAACATGTGGCAATTCCAAGAATTGACCCAATGATTGTACCGGTAAATCCAATAAACAAACCATTGACCATAAAAATGCGGCGAATAGTGCGTTTCTGTGTTCCCATTGCTTTGAGGATGGCAATGTCTCGGGTCCGCTCCATGACCATCATAATCAACGTACCTGCGATATTAAAAGCAGCCACAAGGATAATGAGTGTTAAAATGATAAACATGGTGACTTTTTCCAGTTTTAAAGCTGAAAACAGATTTTGATTCATTTGAATCCAATCCTGAACACGAAACCCATCGCCTAAAATGTTTTGAATTTGCTGTCGGACTTGCCCGACATGATAAATATCACTGGTTTTTATGGAAAGCCCGCTGATACTGTCCGGCATCCGCATCACTTTTTGTGCATCTTCAATCCGCATATACACAGTGGCTATATCAAATTCATACATACCTGAAGCCATAATACCAGTCACCTGAAAGCGCCGCATGGCCGGCAAATGACCAAAAGGAGACAGAATACCGCGTGGTGAAATGACATACACACTATCTCCAGGACGAACAGTAAGGGATTTTGCCAGTTCCTGTCCAATAATCAGGCCAGGGGGTTGATAGCTGCCATCATCTTTGGGAATGGATTGTTGAAATAAATCATCAATCGTTCCTTTGACCAGCATGGCTTCTATATCTTTTCTTTGATTGGGGTTTGAAAAATCAAGGCCGAAAATGGAGGCGCCAGACACAGTGGCCAGACTTTTCAGTATCACCTGACTTTGTACAAAGGGAAAGGTCGATTGTATGGTGTGGATAGATTTCAATTGCTGTATTACCGATTCATGAGTGGTGAAACGCCCAACAGGTTGCGTGACTTGAACATGAGAAGCCACTGATAATATTCGCTGCTTCAGTTCATCTTCAAAACCAGCCATGACTGAAATAACAATAATCAAGGCCATCACACCCACAATGACCCCCATAATGGATATGAGTGTTGATGCTGATACAAAACGTTGTTTGCGTCTGGCTTTTAAATAGCGAAAGCCAATATATGATTCAAATGCCATGAAAAATTAGTTTCCAGCTTTATTTTTCATATGCGGAAAAAGAATGACTTCCCGAATAGATTCAGCATTTGTTAAAAGCATTACCAGGCGATCAATGCCAATTCCCTCACCGGCGGTTGGTGGAAGTCCATATTCCAGTGCTTCAATATAGTCTTCATCCATCGGGTGAGCTTCATTGTCGCCGGATTCACGTTCTTTCACCTGTTCTAAAAAACGTTCGCGTTGGTCATCAGGGTCGTTTAATTCAGAAAAACCATTGGCTATTTCCCGGCCCCCAATAAACAGTTCAAAGCGATCAGTTAATTCAGGATGGTGATCATTTTTTCGGGATAAGGGGGAAACCTCAACCGGATACGCTGTAATGAATGTGGGCTGAATCAATTTGGGCTCAACCAGGATATCAAATAGCTTTGTCAAAATTTTGCCAGTTTTTCGATCTTGTTTCATGGGTACATTTTGTTCATGGGCAAAGGCCAGTAAGGCATCGCGGTCGTTTAAAATAGTGGGGGGCAATCCGCCCAATTCAACCAGTGCGTCAGATAATGTCAAACGTTTCCAGTTACTGGAAAAATCGATTGTTTCCCCTTGATAATCAAATGTTTGTGAACCCAACACCTGCTGGGCAACAGATTGAAACATCTGTTCAGTTAAGTCCATCAAATGGGTATATGTGGCATATGCCTGGTAAAACTCAAGCATGGTAAATTCTGGATTATGTCGGGTAGAAACGCCCTCATTTCGGAAATTTCGGTTGATTTCAAACACACGATCAAACCCGCCGACAACCAGTCGTTTGAGATACAGTTCAGGGGCAATGCGCAAAAACAGTGTCATATCTAAAGCATTGTGGTGCGTTTTAAAAGGTTCTGCCTCAGCGCCACCGGCAATGGGGTGCATCATGGGGGTCTCTACCTCCAGATACTGGCGATCAAGCAAAAACTGACGAATACTTTGAATTACCATGCTGCGTGTTTTAAATATTTTGCGGGTATTTTCGTTCATGATCAAATCCAGATACCGCTGGCGATAGCGTTTTTCTGGATCTTTTATGCCATGAAATTTTTCAGGTAAAGATCGAATGGCTTTTGTCAGCAGTTTGATTTGTTCACATAACACTGTCCATTCACCGGTCCGGGTTTTGAAAACAGGTCCAGTGATTCCTATAAAATCACCAACATCCATTTGTTTAAACAATGCATATGTTTCATCGCCCACCTTGTTTTTTTGGATATATGCCTGCATCTGGCCGGTGGCATCACGAAAACGAATAAAACTGCTTTTGCCAAACCGGTTGATTGCGATAATGCGACCGGCTGCTGTAAATTGTGTTGAAGGGGCTTCTTCAGATGCCGACTCAATTGCATCTTGAATATCCTTGATAGTGTGAGAAACATCAAAATCGTTTGGAAATAATGTATATCCTGACGCTTTCAATGCATCAATCTTTTGCCGACGTTGTTTAATTAAATCTGTTTCTTTTCTCATATTTGGGCCTTTCACAGGATTTTGGATATGAATTCTCCATCCAGGGAATTCTTGAGCTTTGCGTATAAATCTTGCATTTCTACCCTATTTTTGAAGATGTGTCAAGAAGATGTGTGTGATAATAAAATATTGAAATTCCAACAATCAAATGGTTCAAAAATAAAGGTTGGAAAAATAGCTCATTATGAAATTTATAAAAAATTGTTATTTTTTCGTTACAAGTGTAAGAATTTCTAAATTTTTGTGTCTATTCTTAATAGAGCATATGGACAAATTAGTGAGATGGCAACTGAACACTGAACACTGAAAACACAACACTGAAAGCTGATCACTAAAACACTGGCCCAACTTCCCTGACTAATAAAACAATAAGGAAAAACAGACACTATGTTAAAACAACAACCATTAAAAATAAAACTATCCATCATTTGCATCTTTCTTGTCACAATACCCACATTTATAATCGGCGGCTTCAGTTATCATCAGTTTATTCTATTGGGAGATAAAACTGTAAATGAATCCTATGCCGCTTTAAAAGAGCAAACCCTTGCGATCATGCAGGCGAGTGTTAAGATAGACCGGCAAGTGATTATAAATGTCATTGGCAAGGTTGTGCGTGATGCTAAAACGTTGTCAACATCGAGCAGTATTCATAATTATCTTTCTGCACGTTTAGGTAAAAATGAAGTTTTTAACCGTGTACCTGAAAAGGAAGCTGCAATTATTGCAAACAATATCTATCAAATGTGTCAGGCACAAAGACAGATATTATATAAAAAATTATCCACTGACCTTGCTGTCCTTGAAAAAATTCTTGAAGCCAATGGTGGTGCTGAATTGACTGGATTAAGCATTGAGTGGTCTGCAATTGATCAATATACATCAGACATTCACCATCTGGTTCTTCCCATACTTCAAATCGGTTTTGATGAAATGCGGGGTATCCGATCATTTGATCAGGCAATGCCGGTTGTGGATGAGGCAAAGGAAGTGATTGATGGCAGTTGCTCGATTTTTCAACGAATCAACGAGCAAGGGGACATGCTGCTCGTAGGAACAACAATGGTTGCACCTGATGGTCAGCGCGCAATTTCATACTATATGCCATCTATTCTGAACAATGGTCAGACCAATCCTGTTATTTCTGCAATCATGCAAGGAAATCAATACAAAGGCCGTGCCTATATTGTCAATGAATGGTTCATCAGCGCATTCAAGCCATTGAAAGATACTGATGGCAAAATTATCGGCATGCTCAATGTCGGCACCCGAGAGACTGACAACGTGTCGGTGATAAATATGATAAACAACACAGTCATCGGTAAAACAGGCTATCCATTGATATTTGACTCTAATGGCACTATAATTATGCATCCTAAAAAACAATTTTTGGGAAAAAATATTATTGAGGATCTTAAAGTTAATAAACTATCCCAAGCATTTGATATTATCTATGAAACTAAACATGGAATTTTCAATTATACATATGATGGTCGTCGTAAGTTTATTTACTATCGGTACTATGAAGCATGGGATTGGGTGATCAGTGCAACCGGTTATTGGGATGAATTCAACCAGGAACAAACCGCAAAAGAAATGCTCATGAAAGAAATCAAAGCCATTGCGGAAAATGCATCCATTGCTGTTGATAAGATTAAACATCAGGCATATCACTGTATTCGCTATATTGATGAAAAAGGATATGAAATAGTTCGTTATCAAAACAAAATGTTTGTCAACACCCACCAATATGTTGGTAATAAGAAATGGTTCCGAGACACACAATTTAGACGAAAAGGAATCGTTGAAATAATGGGTGTAATAGTAGATAAAGGTAAGGTAATACTCCGAATTGCCACGCCATTAAGGTTTGAAAACAAAAATATGGGTGTCATATCCATTGATTTCAACTGGCAAATTCTTTGTCAACTAATCAAGCAGCACACATACAAACAAGATAATCAACGAATAATGATTGATCCAACAGGCAAAATAATTATTCATCCTGAGTTGTCCTTATTAGATCGCGTATCTTTACTAAACAATGCATCTGCTGAGTTACAAAATATTGTCAAAAACCGGATGCTACAGGGAATCAGTGGACAGGATATCTATACAGACCAGGGCAAACGTTATCTTATTGTTTATACCCCTATCACAATGGGTTCTCAGGTGTATAGCTATGGAATCAAAACTGCTGAATCTTCTTGTTTAAGCATTGCCAATAATATCAAACAAAATACAGAGGATAGTTTTGGGCATGTGGTTCAATTATTAGGACTTGCTGGTACAATGATGATTATCTGCGGCGTTCTGGCAGCATACTTTATGACCAGTCGAATTATCCAACCTATTGTAAATATATCCAAAATAACCGAAAAAATCGCGGACTATGATTTAACAGTTTACATTGAAGACAATAGAGATGATGAAATCGGGCAGTTGAATAAAGCCATTGAAAAAATGCTGGTACAGTTTCGGAAATTGATTGGTGAAGCGCAAATCAGCAGCAAAGGATTGGCTGATACATCACGTCAAATGGTAGAAATATCCAACAACCTGGTTGATATCTATGGAGAATCCAACACCCAGGCCACCAATGTCGCCAGTGCTTCAAAAGAAATGACATCCAATATCAACGCCATTGCATCCACAACTTCGGATATGAGTGCCCATACAAAATCAGTCAATAAAAAAATGGAGCGAATGTCTAAGAATATCAATTTTGTAACGACATCTATTGAGCAGATGGCAAAGTCAATGAATAATGTTCATGAAAATGCCGACCAGGGCGTAATAATAACCAGGGATGCAATGAAACAGGCAACAGAGCTTAAATATGTCATGACAACACTTCAGGGTGCAGCCAACGAGATTGATGATGTTACCACTTTGATAAAAGGCATTGCAGATAAAACCAATTTACTGGCACTGAATGCAGCAATTGAAGCTGCATCTGCTGGTAATGCAGGTAAAGGATTTGCTATTGTTGCCAATGCCATCCAAAGATTTGCCGAACAAAATACCAATGCAGCAGAGGATATTGCGGAACGAATCTATCACGTTCAGGAAAAAACGACCCAGGCCTTTAAATCCATTTCAACAATTACTGATATTATTGAACGTGTGCATACAACATCAGAAACAATACGTTCGGTGATTGAGGAACAAAGCCTGGCAACTGACCATATTTTATCCAAAACACGTGATATTAATACCATTTCCAATGATATTGTCTTGTCAATGAATGATGTTAAAGATAACATATTTGATGTCAATAATCGACTGACAGGAACTTCAGCAGGTGCCCTCCAGGTTTCACAAAATGTTCATCAAGTGAGCCTGTCAATTGAATCCAGTAATCAGAGTATCAACAAGGTTAATTATATCGCCGATCAATTGAATACTCTGTCCAGAAAATACCAAAAGCTTGTGGATATTTTTCAATTGGGGTCAGACCAGGAAAATAAGGCATCCTTCATATTGGGTGATAATTAATACTTTAACTGAAATTTTCGGGTAGGTCGTAGTAATCGAGATCCAACCAATTTCCGAAACCAATGTAGGGGCGAACCTTGTGTTCGCCCTCCGAACAACAATCGTTTGCGAAACAATGTAGGGGCGAACCTTGTGTTCGCCCTCCGAACAACAATCGTTTGCGAACCTATGTCCGAGGCAAACGTTTCTAATTCAATTTCGAACATCGGTTTGATACCGATTTTTGTTCGGAGGGCGAACATAAGGTTCGCCGCACGACGATTGGTTACTGACTCAATGTTAAACTTTTTGCAAAGTTGTTTTTCCAACAAGACCAGAAGGTCGTACAATCAAAATCAGAACAAGCAAGGCAAAAGCAAATACATCCTCATAATCACTTGATACGTAGCCAGTGGCAAAACTTTCGGTCAAACCTAAAACCAATCCACCCAAAACAGCACCAGGAATGGATCCAATCCCCCCCAAAACAGCTGCAGTAAAAGCCTTGATTCCTGCAATAAACCCGATATAAAAATTGATTTGACCGATATGGGAAGCAATCAGCACGCCAGCAATGGCTGCAAGGGCAGAGCCGATAACAAAGGTCGCTGAAATCATACGATTAATATCAATTCCCACAAGCATGGCCATTTTTTTATCCTGTGCAGTGGCGCGCATGGCCTTGCCAATTCGGGTATATTTGATCAGAATTGTCAGACAGATCATGACAATGACTGTTGTCATCAGAATGACCAGTTCAGGACCACCAATCATATAGTCAATCCAGGCCAGGCATTTAAAGTCAGGCAACAATGAAGGAAATGGCATGAAATCTGAGGTTTGAGCTAACATCACGTAATTCTGCAAAAAAATTGACATCCCGATTGCGCTAATTAATGGCGACAAACGCGGTGCATTGCGAAGCGGTTGATAGGCAATTTTTTCCAGCGTATAGCCATAAGCACTTGAGTAAATAACTGCAACCAGCATGGCTGTAAAAAATACAGACATGCCTGCATATCCATTCATGGTCATGATACCGGAGATGATCAAGGCTGTAAAGGCGCCCAACATATATATTTCACCATGAGCAAAATTGATCAATTCAATAATGCCATAAACCATTGTATATCCGAGGGCAATTAAGGCGTAAATACTCCCACGCGTTAATCCGCCCAATAATAGCTCAATAAAATATAATATATCTTCTGAAACGCTTTCTATTATCATTATTTTACTTCAACATATTGTCCATTCTGAACCTGGTACATGGAAAACCCGACACCAACAGCATCACCTTGCCTGTCAAATCGAATCTGTCCCAGGGGGGTTTCAACGTATTCTGTTTCTAGCGCCTTTCTAATGGGTTCATATTTCGTTGTACCCGATTTTTCTATGGCATTCAGCAAAGCCAGTGTTGCAGAATATGCATTGAGAAAAAAAGCGCCCGGATCTTTGCCATACTTTTTCTGATGATCTTTTGTCGCCTTTTGGGTCATGGGATGCTTTGAAACATCTTTGGGCCCTGTGGCATAAACGCCTTCAGCATATTTTTTGGCCACTTTGATAAAGGTATCATCTTTAACACCATCATCTGAAATAAAAATTGTATCCATGCGTTTTTTTCGCATTCCGCTAATCAGTTTAGATGCTTCAGGATGATAACCGCCAAAAATAACTGCCTGAGCCTTTGAGCGTTTTATTTTTCGTATTACCGCCGAATAATCAACTGCGCCGGGTGTAATGCCTTCATACAAAACAACATTTGCTTTACCAGAATCTTGAATGAATCTGCGGGCATATTCAGCCAGACCTTTTCCATAGTCCCCCTTGTCGTGAATGACTGCAATTTTTTTAACTTTCAAGGTGTTTAATGCAAAGTCAACTTCAAGTCTCGCCTGAGCATCATCTGAGGCTATGGTCCGATAGAAATTTGGATAATCACCACTTTGGGTCAAATCCGGGTTGGTGGCTGATGGCGACATGGTCACAATTTTCATATCTTTATAGATACCAAGAGCTGCTTTTGTTGCGCCACTACAAATATGGCCCATTACCACATGCACACCTTTTGAAACCAATCGCGTGGCTGTATTTGTTGCCATCTCGGGCTTGCAAGAATCATCTTCTGCCCAAATGACAACCTTTTTCCCCAGAACCCCACCCCGGGCATTGATCATCTCTACAACCAGTTCCGCAGCTTTCACAGATGGTAAACCATAGGAGGCTAAATCTCCACTATGCGCACCAGCCACGCCAAGGTTTATGGTATCTGCATATCCGGTTGAAAGGGTTAGCACAAAACATACTAAAACTGTCATTACGTTTTTCATAAAACACTCCTTTTAATGAACTAGTGTAATCGGCTACAAAAAGCAAAAAGGAATTTCAAAAGAAGTAATTGCGTAATGCTAACTCGGTTTTTTTGAAAAAATTATAACCGCTCCGCTTTTTGTAGTCCGGATGACACAGATATTATATTTCTTCTTTGTATAATACAGATCATGGCAAGAAATGCAAGAAATAAATATAGACAGTAGGGATGGGCGTATGTACAAGTTAGGGGAAAATGTCGCTTCGAAAAAAAACCGAAATCCAACCAATGTCCGAAACCAATGTAGGGGCGAACCTTATGTTCGCCCTCCGAATAAAAACCGCTTGAGAACCTATGTCCAAGGCAAACGAGAAAAGTGTTAACTGGTAAATGAAGGATGCCAACATCTCGCTAATGTGATGGGTGTCTAAGCAAAAAAAACTTGACCCTTTACCATAATATTATTATTATCCTGATTATTATATCGGATTTTGGGGAGGCCTTTTTTAAGCCCTGAAAGGGCGGCAACATACCAGCCCTTTCTCCCCTTGGAGATGCACAGCAGTGTGTCTCTACACAAGACATATTGTACTCAAAAAAGTACTAACTGGAATATGAAGGATCCCAAAATGCGAAGCAACAATAAAATGACCATAAAATATTATGACAAATTAACGCAACGTTGCCGACGCCTTGGATCTGATGTTACCTTTAATTATTGTCGGTGCCATGCAGAAGAGAATGGCTCCTGTAGTAGTATCATTCAATGCTGGTGGGAACGTTTTGACGTGGCTGGGCATTTAAATGCACATCTGACAAAAGATCAATTTTTGACTTTAGAGCAGCCACAACCTAAACCCAAAATAACAAAGCTTATGGAGATTATCCAGGAAGCTCAAAGGAGAGTTTCAAAGTGATTATAAAACAAATGGGGCTTGGCCCTTTAATGGCAAATTGTATTATTGTTGGCTGTAAGGAAACCAAAAAAGCAGTTGTAATAGATCCAGGCGATGAAGTGGATCGTATTCTGGTTGCACTTTCTGAAGACCAGTTGACTGTCACCCATATTTTAAATACTCATGGACATTTTGACCATGTGGGTGGCAATCAACGTCTAAAAGAAATAACAGGTGCGCCAATCTGTATTCATGAAGATGATGCTCCCATGCTCAGTCATGTAGCAGCCAGTGCAGCATCCTTTGGTATGAACGTGAAAAATTCTCCAGATGCTGACCAGACGTTTAAAGATGGCGATACAATTTCTTGTGGTAACATTGATTTGAAAGTCCTCCATACCCCAGGGCACAGTCCGGGAGGGGCTTCTTTTTATGCACCAGGCGTTGTTTTTGTTGGTGATACTTTGTTTGCTGGATCTATCGGACGAACAGATTTTCCAGGGGGCAGCTATGACCAGCTGATTGCATCAGTAAAAAATAAATTGTTTACGCTGGATGATGTTACGCGTGTTTATACTGGTCATGGCCCGGAGACGACCATTGGAGAGGAAAAACGCACCAATCCATTTTTTCAATAGATTCATCCCAATTCCGCCTGTTGTCGTTTGCGAACCTATGTCCGAGGCAAACGTTTCTAATTCATTTTCGAACATAGGTTTGATACCGGTTTTTGTTCGGAGGGCGAACATAAGGTTCGCCCCTACATTCATTTTGCTCATAAGTTTGATACTGGTCTGTGTAGATTTTATCGGGTACAATTGTTGTTATGGGTTGATTATTCATGCTTTCTGACTCCTTTGGAACTTTCGAAAAATAAGTTCCCCATTTTAAATGTTCGTACTGAGGTTTACGAGCCTTAGAGACGTAGCATGCTACGTCTCTACACGATCTTGCATGTAATTTTCTTTTGATGGATTAAAATAGCCGAATCGCAGTTTTGGGAAATTCTTTCTTAAATGTGTCAGCAAGTTGGCTATCCCCATGCCGATTTCCAACTGATTGTCAAACAATTCTGAAAAATACCACAAGGGATCAATATTCAGATTGCGCCATTGAATCAAATGAATGGGATATTGGTGCAAAAATTGTTCAAGGGCAGAAACCTCTTGTGCTGTATCTGTAAATCCCGGACAATTCAAATAATTGAGCGCGACATGTTTGTCATGAGATAAAGCCATATCAATGCTTTTCATCACATGCGCAAAAGTGTAGTTCACTGGCCGAAAGTAGCGCAAATAAATATCTGGCTGAAGGCTATTGATGCTGACGCGAATGCTATCCAAGCCCGCAGAAAAAAGCGGCTCCAGCAAGTCAGGGCGGCTGGCATTGGTATTGAGATTGATGGTCCCCTGGTCGGTTTGCTGTCGAATCATTTGAATTGCGGGTTCAATCACATGGGATGCCATCAAGGGGTCGCCCTCGCAGCCCTGGCCAAAGCTGACAATCCCATTTTTCACTTTTTTGAAATGGTGCAGGGCTACCTCGGCAATTTCATTGGCTGTGGGCGTAAATGTCATACGCTCCTGACTGCACCGGCTGGCACAATTATCTGGTGATGACAGACATGCCAGGCATCGGGCATTACAGGATGTCGATGTTGGCAAGGGCGCCTCGCATCGGCCAATAAAAAAATTTTTTGCTGCCGGACATCCATAAACCAATGCACAATGGGATAAATGCTGTCGCAATCGATTGTTTGGCATTAATTTTTCTAGCTTTTTCACACCTTGCCTTACCTTTGATATGGGCATCCGGCGTAAATCCTGACGCGGCTCACGATCCACCTGAATCGCCGCTACACGAAAGTTATCGCCATCCAATGCCACAGCCCCATAAGAAAATAAAGGCAATGGTACACAATCATTCTCTACGACAAAAGCGCTTACATGGGATAATACATATCCAGGCGAGCAAAAGACAGATATAGGAAAAAGACGTGCCCCTGGTTCGTATGGGTTATCAAAAATTGTTTCAAAGGTATTTGTCTGAGGGTTGAATACAATTGGAGAGCGATCGGGTAAAAACATCAGTTCGCTGCCATGGGGCATGGGAATGGTATTTTGAGACGTTAGTATTTCAAAATTGCCCGGCCCGCAACAGGCGGCTGCGGTGTAGTTTTCGAGTTCGAAGATTTGCCCCTGTTCATCTGCGACCAGGGGAAGTAAATTATTTTTTGGCATAATGATTTCTTTTATTCGGATTATATCGGATTTTGGGGAGGCCTTTTTTAAACCCTGAAAGGGCGGCAACATACCAGCCCAGGCCAACGCCCTGGGTAATGGTATAAATAAATGTATCTTAGCCCTGAAAGGGCGGCACATAGTTCAACTGAAAATGATTTATGTAACGCCCTTTCAGGGCTAAAACATTACTACAGCAAGGCAGAAATAATGCCCCGGTTATAGCTATAAAAATCCATCAATGCAAAATTTCGGCAAAGCCGCGACCGCCTGGGGTTGAAACCCCAGGCTATTATCTGACGTCCCTATCGGGACTTATAGTGTCTTGTTGTAAGATGCTCATTCGTTCGATTACAACAGATCTTTTTTTAATATAACACTTTAAGTCCCTTTAGGGACGACAGAGAATAGCCTGGGGTTTCAACCCCAGGCGGTCGCGGCTTTGCCGCAACTTTTCATTGATGGATTTTTATAGCTAACCGGGGCATTATTTCTGCCTTGCTGTACTACTATTATTCATTTACCCAGGGCGATGCCCTGGGCTGGTATGTTGCCGCCCTTTCAGGGCTTTAAACAGTGCCTCCCCAAAATCCGATATAATCAGCTTTTTTTCTTCAATTAACATCCAACAATATATATTCTTTTCTTTTTGACAATGGCACTTTTCCGCGCCAGAACATGCCGGTTTCCAGTTACAATTAATATCTCTTTATTATCAAGGCAATGTAAAAGCACATTAAGTAAGGAATACTTTGAAAATAATATCCTCATTTCATAGATCGTACAAAAAAGCAAGGACGCGTAGAGACGTAGCATGCTACGTCTCTACAGTACATTTACCTCAAAACGTACAATATCAATAATGGGGAAGTTATTTTTAGAGCATTCCTAAGCTGTCAAGAATTTTCGGGTAGATCGTAGTAAATATTTTGTTATTCGTCTGGTTGGTCGAACCTTATGTTCGCCTCGAACAAAAACCAGTATCAAACCTATGAGCAAAACCAATGCAGGGGCGAACCTTGTGTTCGCCCTCCGAACACAAACCTTTATCAAACCTATGTTCGAGAATGAATTAGAAATGTTTGCCTCGGACATAGGTTCGCAACCGATTGTAGTTCGGAGGGCGAACATAAGGTTCGCCCCTACATTGGTTTCGGACATTGGTTGGATCTCGATTACTACGATCTACCCGCAAATATATGATCGCTTACTTATAATATAATGTATGATAAACTAAATTTTATGTCAAATAAAACGTCAGTGCCATACCATTTTATCCGGGTTAAATGGTATGGCACTGGCATAATGATCGCAATAAGTAAGCGATCATAAGTTTTCGGGTAGATCGTAAGTAAGCGGTCATAAATTTTCGGGTAGATCGTAAGTAAGCGGTCATAAATTTTCGGGTAGATCGTAGTATATATTTTGTTATTCGTCTGGTTGGTCGAACCTTATGTTCGCCTCGAACAAAAACCAGTATCAAACCTATGAGCAAAACCAATGTAGGGGCGAACCTTGTGTTCTTCCGCCGAACAAAAACCGATATCAAACCTATGTTCGAAAATGAATTAGAAACGTTTGCCTCGGACATAGGTTCGCAAACGATTGTTGTTCGGCGGGCGAACACAAGGTTCGCCCCTACATTGGTTTTGCTCATAGGTTTGATATCGGTTTTTGTTCGGCGGGCGAACATAAGGTTCGACCAGCAGTGTCATTTCAAAAGGAAATAGAATACTTTAAACGAAATCATAATTGATTAAATACTTGAATTATTTTCTAATTATTTAATGAAGCTCAAGAGGTCATATGTCGCACCAGAAACCAGAAAATTATTAATTTAAATGATAATAGTATGTTATAAAAAAAACAAAATTTATTGACCTATACGATCTTGACGAAAGCAAAACCTGCATTAAATTTATTTCAAGGAAGAGAAAAAGAATTGCAATGTACTGAAAAATATCAAGATTTAAAAAATGTAAGTATTTAATCTTGACGAACTTAAAATAATGATTAACTTGCATTGTAACAGAGAATCAAAACAATAGCAACAGGTTATATGATTAACTTTAATATTATGAAAGGAGGTGTTTACAATGTTTGATATTATGCCATGGAGAAAATCAAAAACATCTTTGTCCAATACTGACAACAGTATTGAACGTTTCAGAAAAGAAACTGATGCTTTGTTCAATCGATTCTTTGATATGTCCGATTGGGGGGATAGTCTACAGCCCAAAGTGGATGTCATTGAAAAGAAGAAAACGATTGTCGTAAAAGCAGAAATTCCAGGTATGGAAGTGGATGATCTTGATATTTCTTTGAATGGTCAATATCTGACACTTTCAGGAAACAAGAAGCAAGAAGTTAATAAATCTCAAGGCGATTATTACCATGTGGAAAGCTCATATGGTAGTTTTTCACGAACAGTGCAGCTTCCAGCCGAGGTCGATCAATCTGACGTGGACGCCTCATACAAAAAGGGCGTGCTTTCTATCGAACTTAAAAAGACGAGACCTGGCAAGAGTACAAGGATTCAAATTCAATCAAGAGACTAATTAATTAACCAACTATCAACAAAGTGTGTTTTCCTGGTTATACAGATACCAGGAAAACACTGTATAATCAGGAGGTGTTATTATGGCATTTACAACAATTTTCCAACCAACAGGATATAACCGCCTTTATCAATACGATATTTTACAGAATGAAATGAACCGATTGTTTGACAGTTTTTTTGGCGGTCAAAGGCGAGGGAGACGAAGCGCTGGATTTCCAGCCCTGAATGTCTCACAAGATACAGACAATATTTATGTCACTGCAGAATTACCGGGAATAGATGTCAACGATGTAGAAATTAATGTTAATGGAGATTCTCTTCATATTAAAGGGGAGCGAAAATTGCCTGAAACCGGAAGCAATGTGCGTTACCATCGTCAGGAACGTGGGAGCGGTCAATTTAGCCGAACGATTCAATTGCCCTTTCCAGTGAATACAGAAAAGGTTTCTGCTGAAATGAAATTGGGCGTATTGACCATTTCTCTGCCAAAGGCAGATGAAGCCAAACCCCGAAAAATTAACATTAAAACCGCATAAGGAGGTGTATCATGGCAGAAAAAGAATTGAAAGTGGATAAAAAAGAAGTACAGAATGCACAGGAGTTTACCCAGGAAGGCCCTGTATTCAATCCAGATGTGGATATTTATGAAACCGAAGAAAATTTGGTTTTGATCGCCGATTTACCCGGCGTTCAAACAGAAGATCTGGATATTGACTTAAATGAAAACACTCTGACAATCAATGGACATGTCAAAAAGGTCACAAAGGGAACGTCTGTGTACAGAGAATATGAGTGTGGAGATTATAAACGCAGCTTTACAGTCTCCAGTGTCATTGATCAAAATAAAATTAAGGCAGAACTTAAAAATGGCGTTTTACGTGTCGTTTTGCCCAAAGCTGAAGCTGCAAAACCCAGAAAGATTCAAATCCGCACGCAATGAATAATATCTGGGCGTATTCAACATGGAATGGATACGCCCATTATTCAGGCTTTAAAAAGCCTGTTTGAACAATCCATGCCACAGCCTTTCATTTCATGCCAGGACAAAATATGTATTGCTATACAATATATATTTTAGTAAACTTCGTAGAATCAAGCAGATCTAAACAATTTGATATTACCCACCTGTAAAATCATAATTTAAGGCATACATCTTGCTGGTTTATTGCCCAAATAAATATAGAGGAGATTTCAATCATGCATTGGTTCACTGCAATTGTTATTGCATGTAACATAATTTTATTCCCAGAGAATTGTTATCTTGAAACAAATACTCAAAACCAGCTACAATTGGAAACAAAAGCCAGATTTTCAACGACATCCAAAATGTCTCATATATATTTAATCCATGAAAATACACGCAAGCTGAAAATAACCGGTCATCTCTATTACCTTCAGGATATCAGCCATGAACTGACAATTAACGATGTGAGTAGCCCGGATATATCAGAACAATTTCAACCATTGGAACAGGACATTGCAAACATGGGTTTTAGTGATGCCACATTCTGGTTCAAGTTTCGATTGCGCTATCAACCTCGCACTGTTATTGTACTTAAAGAATGGTTTTTGGAGATTGCCTATCCCCTTCTCAATGAAGTGGTGTTATATTATCCATTGGGAAATAATTATATCGTTAAAAAGTCTGGACGCAATATGTGGAAAAGTCCGGCGGACATTCATTATAAACATCCAGTATTTCGATTGAACACAAAACCATTTCAGGACTATGAAATTCTGATTAAAGTACGAAGTTCTAGCACGATTCAAGCGCCTTTGGTAATATGGTCCCCTAGTGCGTTTTCCCATAATGTGGCCCGGGAAAACTTTTTATGGGGCATTTTTTTTGGTATCATGTTTGTAATGGCACTATACAATGCATTTATCTTTCTGGTTGTTAAAGATCAAAGCTATCTATATTATGTTTGTTATATATTCTCTTTTCTATGCTTGTTGTCATCATTTAATGTCAATGGTTTTGTTCAAATGCCTCGCTCCTTCACCTGGTGGGGGCATGGAAGTATTCCTTTTTTTATTTGTATTGCTGGATTCTGGATGACCCGGTTTTCCAAGCATTTTTTAAAAACTGATGAACATTCCCCTTTTCGTGGTATTGTTTTGGATTGCGTGATGATTGGCAATCTGTCCATCGCTTTTCTGTCTTTTTTTATATCATATGCGATTGCTGTTAAGCTGGCGACTTTTTATATATTGATCAATGCAGTGATTGTACTCATGTCGGCAATTCTTTGTTATATCAACAATGGAGAACAGGCAAAGTATTATCTTATTGCCTGGGTCGCATTGTTGAGCGGTATTATTATGTATTGTTTACGAACGTTTGCCCTGTTGCCCAGCAATTTTATTACAACCTATGGCCTGGCTATTGGCGCAAATCTGGAAGTCATTTTGCTGTCCTTTGGATTGGCTCATCGGATTAATACCGATCGACGTGAAAAAATTATTGCGCAAAAAGAATCCTTAAAAGCCAAAAGCCTGTCGCTGGTTGCACAAGAGAAAACCAATCAAGAACTCAAAAAAGCGGGCATGGTGAAAAGCAATATTATTTCAAATATCAGCAATGAAGTCCGAACACCGCTCCATGCCATGATGGGTATGGTCAATATGCTGAATAAAACAAATCTATCCAAAAACCAGCAACGTTTTGTTACTGAAATCATTCGGGCAGGCGAGGGCCTGTTTCAAGTTACAAATGATCTTGGAGACTATGCTCGCCTGGAAACCCAACGCCTAAAATTATCCACAACAGCTTTTGAACTGAAAAAAAGTATTAATGAAATCTGTGATTTATTTCAATCCATTGCACAAAAAAAAGACATAAAACTGGAAATCATGCTGGATAATCGCTTGCCTGAGTTTGTCTTTGGAGATTTTTCGCGCATCCGGCAAATTCTATCCAACCTGCTTGAAAATGCGTTTAAATACACAGAAAAAGGCGAGGTTATTGTTGAAGTACAAAACTGGAGCGATCAAATGAATGCGGCCCACGAATTTGATTTGCGACCCGAATCAACTGATGAATGCCTGGTCTATTTTACAGTAAAAGACACTGGCATTGGCATTGAGAAAGAAACACAGGCGGAGTTGTTTAATTTATTCACAAAAAAAGGGACAGAAAAAATTGGCAATCAAACTGGATTTGGATTGGGTCTGTCAATCTGTAAACGTTTAATTCAACTCATGAAAGGCGCCATATGGGTGAAAAGTATTCCTGGCAAAGGAAGTGCGTTTCATTTTGTAATTGCCTTAAAACGAGCGGATGCAAAAGACCTTGAGAAAAAACGAAAAAAGAAAAAGAAAAAATCCATTCATGCGGGCAAGTTACCATCTCTCAAAGTGTTGCTGGCAGAGGATAATCCCCATAATCAACTGGTTATCAAGATGATGTTTGAAGACACCCCTTTTAGCCTGGATATTGCTGAAAATGGTAAACAGGCTGTTGAAAACTATACGCAAAAAAAGTATGATCTGATAATTATGGATATCCTTATGCCTATGATGAATGGTATTGATGCGATTACCCAGATTCGGGCAATTGAAAAACAACAAGATCAACCCCCTGTCCCCATTCTGGTGATCACTGCCGATGCCCGCCCCACAACACATAAAGCCTGCAAAAAAGCAGGATGCACTGATTTTATGAACAAGCCAATTCTTGATCAGGAAATGTTGTTTGTGCGGATTATGCAAATTGTGAATAAATCTTGACACATTGGGATTTTTTTCGTGATTTCGATTGAGTGTAACCAAAATAGACTTATTTTTTGATATAAAATGTTATATTATAAGATTTTATATCAAAAAATAAGGATCGTATCCTCGGAATTCAGTCTATTTTGGTTACACTCATTTCAATTTGTATCGAACATATGCAACCCAATTGTGTTTATGAGCGAACATAAGGTTCGCTCTACACCAGGAACTGGCATACGCAAAAAAAAAAAAGGATAAGGTTTTCAATGCATATCAAAACCCTTGCAGCCTATAGCTGTATTTTTTTATATAATCCACGAATTCTCTTATATTTAAACAAATACTTGTCGTTGTTAAAACAGCCATCCTTATATGAAAATTATTGTATCAATCGACTGCGTCGCATCATTTATCATAGTTACAGGCGCGCGCCTTACTATAATGATATATTTTCCAAATCAGGACTTGTGGTCAATGGAAAAATACAATTGGATCAATTTCAACAAATCCCCATTTTAACAAAAGCCATTATCCGACAAAGAATGGATGCGTTGCAAAGCACCCCAAAAAATATGAAAACATATATCAATACATCTGGTGGATCAACTGGTGAGCCGGTGCAATTTGTTCAAGACAAGCAATATTACACCCAAATGGTTGCAGATACGCTTCTTTTTTCTTGCCTTAATGGTAAACATCCAGGACAAAAAGAATTGAAAATATGGGGGTCTGAAAGAGATATTTTTGAGGGGACAGTTGGGGCCAGGGAAAAAATTATGAATTTTCTTTTTAATCGAAGATTTTTAAATTCATTTAGACTTACCCATGCATTAATCGAAAACTATATTGCCACTATTCAAAAACAAAAACCTTTTCAAATATGGACTTACACAGACTCTATTTATGAAATTGCAAAATATATCAACAAGAATGATATTCGTGTTTTTTCGCCCCAAAATATCATTTGTACTGCCGGGACACTTTATCCTGAAATGCGCCTTGAAATACAAAACGCCTTCCCCAAATCCCATGTAATCAATCAATATGGCTCTCGTGAAGTCGGTCAGATTGGCTGCCAGACTATTGATAATGATGATATGATGATTTTCCTCCATGCCAATTATGTCGAGCTTGTTGACCCGGACTCACTTGAAATTATTGATGAGCCTTATCGGCCGGGAAAAATTCTGGTAACCAATTTAAATAATTACAGCATGCCTCTCATTCGATTTGATATCGGTGATATGGCTGAATATGCCCCAAAAAATAGGACAGGCACATTATTCACGCATTTTGCCAGATTGCATGGCAGAGAAAACACACACCTTATCAACAAAAATGGCGATAGGATTCATGGTGAATATTTTACCCATCTCTTTTATAATAAAACATGGGTTCAACAGTTTCAGGTGATCCAAAAAAATGATGCTCAAATTGAGATTCTGTTTGTTTCACATAAGAAAAACCCGATGCTATCAAAAGATTTTGATGATATTGAAAATAAAATCAAATGTGTTATGGGCAATCATGTTCATGTTGATTTTATTCGTGTGAATGAAATTAACAAGCTGGCATCAGGAAAATATCAATTTGTAAGGCGGGAATTCTCATGAATTACAAAAATTTATCTGTAAGCCTTGCTCAGGTGGATTGTCCCAACTATCCGGCACCGCCATATCATCCATGCAGAAGTCATCCCGAGTTAACAAAACTGCCCTATAATCTATGCCCATCAAACAATAATCATAACAGTATTTACGAAGCAGTCAGGGACTGCCTGATAAGGCTTAAGCTTGACAATCGCAATATTGAAACGAACCAATGGAATCCATTTCAGTCTTTTATCAAACCAGGGCAGAATGCTGTCCTCAAACCCAACCTGGTCTTTGATCAACATCCATTGGGATTAAAAGGAACCTTATGTACTATCACCCATGCCAGTGTTTTGCGTCCTCTGATAGATTATATTTTGTTGGCCACTGCTGGAAATGTCAATATATCTATTTGTGACGTACCACTTCAAAGTGCCAATTGGAATAATCTGATATTTCTCGGTGGGTATAACAGCCTGATTGATTTTTATTCATCTTATGGCATATATATTTCTTTGATTGATTTAAGAAAAGAAATTGCTATATTTGACCCATTAAACATTATTGTAAAAAGACTTGTTAAAGACAGGGATCCACTGGGCTATTGTGTGGTCGATCTGGCCCAAAAAAGTGCTCTTTATCCAGTCATTCAATTTCATAAAAAGTTCCGAATTACTGATTATCATGGGAAAGCCGTTTCAAAACATCATAATTTCAATAAAAATGAATACCTGATACCTAAAACCATTCTCAATGCCAATTTTTTTCTCAATGTGCCAAAATTGAAAACCCATCGCAAAGCCGGAATAACCTGTGCAATGAAAAACCTGATTGGTATCAATGGCGATAAATCCTGGATCGCACATCATAGATCTGGCGCCTGTCAATTTGGTGGCGATGAATATCCCAGATTCCATTTAAAAAATTATCTGAGATGGCATTTATGGGCATTTCTCAAATCCTATAAACATACGATTTGGCTTGCGAAATTAATTAAAAAGCTCTATTATAAAAAGGTTACAGCCGGAAAAACCATAGAATCACTAAAAATGACATCTGACTTTCATGACATGATGGAAGGCTCATGGTATGGAAATGATACCATATGGCGATGTATTGCAGACTTAAATCACATTATTTTTTTTGCAGATATCAATGGTCAAATGCATCACGATCCTGTACGAAATTATCTAACAGTTGTTGATGCAGTCATTGCGGGTGAAAATGAAGGCCCTATGCAGAATATGCCAAAAAATGCGGGCATCATTTTATCGGGATTCAATCCCTTGATGATTGACTATATTGCTACAAAAATGATGGGATTTAACCCAGACAAGATTCCATCAATCTCAAAAACAAAAGATATTAAACATCTGCTTTATACCGAACCATTTCAAAATAATTATATCAAAGAATCCTTAGAGATTGACTATCCTGTTTTGAATTTTGTGCCCTGCCAATCCTGGAAAACTGTGTTATAAAAGAAGGCTTAGGAACTAAATTCACTTCCCCTAAACTATTGTTGACAAACATTAGTTGGAAGATGACCGGCATTTTGATAGCCTTAAAAATTAAAAATTATACTGAATATCTAAAAAAATCCGATCATTGTCCTGTAGTCGTTTAAAGATATATGACCTGCCAGTTTGATATATGGCAAAGCCAAATGTAATATCAATGGCATCATTCCAGTCATAGTCAACAGACAATCGTTCAAATGAACCATGCTGGCCTGTTGTACCAGACAACAGTATGAGTCCAGTGACAGAGAGTTTTTCATGAAAAAGATTTTTTGTCAGGCGAAATGCACTTTGGAATGTATTCTCCCGAGTACGATCCGGCGGGTTTAATAGTTTTATATCATGTTGACATACATGCTGATTCATGATCTCAAAAGATAAGCTGGTGTCTTTAAAGCCCGAATATTCAAAACCTGACATGGCATCCAGGCGAAAAAATGTTGTGTCGGGTTTGTTTACAAACATATGCCCATCAGAGCCGGCCAGTTCTCCTTTTAAAAGCCAGTTTCCATAAACCAGAGCAATTGTTGCGCCAACCATTTTTAACTGACATTGTTTTAGAGTGAGCATGCCAATGTCCATGATTTCAATCTGGGGGTTATCTTTATTAAATTTTGCCGCATTAAATGATATATCCCACCCGCTGAACCGGCCGGTCAAAGCAGATGCAAACATTGTGTTGTCAATAGTATTGGAAGGCACCAGTTCATCGGGCATGGGGGTATCGGCCAGATAATAATCACTGCCAAAGGGCGGCATTTGCCGCTTTCGGTTTTCATGAATCATTACACCGGACAGCGTCCAGGGGCCGGCATAATAGTTTACCTGTGTCAAGATTAAAGGAAGCCTCAGTTCTTCGATATCAAGCATGCCAAATTCACGATAATCGACAGGATTGATCACATCAACAATACGAAATGTTTCTGATGTCCCCCAAACAATGATTTTTCGTCCAAACCAGATATCCAATTGGGATGTCATTGTCCCTTGAATATAGATTTCATGTAAATCACTCTCTGATTCTTTACTATCCAACAGGTCCTGGGTGTATGAATCCCTGTCATTTATGCTGTATGAAAGATCATATCTTGCATAACCACTCATTCGTGCTTTCCAGAATTTTGAAAAACGTAAATCGCATTTGAGATGGGATTCGCCACGCAGGCGTGACAGTCCCCTATGATCTGTTTTGCCGCCTTTAGGCGCTTTGTGGCCCAAATTTATGGTGGTTGAAATTTTAAAAAATCCAGCATGATCAAATGTCTGCCTGGGGGACTCGGTCTTGTCGGGTTCGGAAAAAGATGGGGCTTCATCAAATTCTTCCATGAGTTGATCTATGTCAAAAGATTCATTAACCTGACTGTCTTGTTCCTGGGAAAATCCCTCTTGATTGTAACACAGTATCAGTATCATACAGAATATAATGTAATGCTTCATAGATAATCTCCAGAAATTTTATTAGGGCAATTATCCTATCACAGTCCTTTTTCCATGCGTCTTACAGTAAACATTTGATCTTCAAATGCCTGATTATATTTAATATTAGAGTAGTTTAAAACAGTCTTATGATTGGTTTTTTTGCCTTTTTTAGTGGTCATGGTTACCTGTATGACTGTCCAGATATTGTCAATTTTTTTCATAGATGTTACATCCATGAATTTCATTTTATTGCTGTTTCGCAACCACAGAATTCCTCGAAGGATCATATAATTATCTTGCCGGATAAAAAGGATTGATTTGGTGTAGCCAAATTTTTTCACAATATCATCAGTTTTGGGCGTTGACTCGATAAGCCATACTTTTTTTCCCCGAACAGTTCGCTCCTCCAATAATTTAAAATGATAATTCTCAAGTTCGATTTTTGTCATATCTGCGTATGAAAAGTCCGATCCCATATAGCTGGATGTTTTGTCATCAACTGCAATGCGCTTTGTTTTACGTAAGGCAGGAAGATAAAGCCATTGGTCATCATCTTTGCTGCCATCATAATCATAGGATAAAAAAGCAGTATTTTTGACATCCGAAGGTGACATAAAAAATTGTATGGCATAGACATCTTTGCCATAATCTTTGGAATACAATCTAATTCTTCGTGTTCTGATATTATCCCGGTGATCAATTAACTGCATTTCCATATCGCATGTTAAACTGGCACCATCATTTCTGGCATCAACTTTTTCCATGATCTGCAAAGCAGTTGGATGTGACGCCATTGCTGTTTGAATCAGATATACTGATACAAAAATAATCATAATAATATGTTTATAAAACATTGTTTCCCTCCCTGGTATCATACGCCCAATGCTCATGTGGGCTTTCCTTTTAAATTTGCGACACGCGTCGCAGCATGCATTCCCCAACCTGGAGCGTGGGGAATGAGGCAGCAATTATTATGCCATAAAAGGTTCATAATTGAACGATAATCATAGCACCTGCAAAATCCTTGCTAAACCAAACAGAAAATACATGAATGCCTAAATTGCTTGACATATAATCATGAAATACGTATTAATTTTAGGGTATATCGTAGTCAAATGTAGCATAATTTGAGGGTGGCTGAATGAGAATAAATAAATCAAGGTGTTTTGGAAAAACTGAATGGAAAGAAAACAACAAACCTTAAAGCAAAAAGTCCTGGAGTATTATCCAGATGCGGACCTGTCTCATATCGATACTGCCTATGAATTGGCCAAAAAACTATATGGCAGTGATAATATTGATGGTTTTTCGCATGCATTTAATGTGGCTGATGAATTGGCAGGTATGCGCATGGATGTTAAAACGATTGCCGCAGCCTTGCTTCATGATCTAGCGGAATCACGATTGATTTCATCCCAAACAATCAAAGAAACCTTTGGTAATGAAATGTTTGTCTTGCTTGATGGGGTGGCTCAATTAAATACCATTACCAATAGAGACAATCACAACAAGCAGGCTGAAAATTTGCGGCGCATGTTTCTGGCAATTGCCGATGATATTCGGGTAATTTTTATCAAGCTGGTTGACCGCATTTATACCATGCGCAATCTCGAAAATCGAAAAAAGAAACAACGTCAATCTTATGCCCAGGAAACAATGGATATCTATGCCCCCATAGCGTCACGATTGGGTATTTATACGATCAAAAAAGAACTGGAAGATCTGTCATTTCAATACTTGTTTCCCAATAAATATGCCATGATCAATAAATTAATCCGAACAGGCCGGCAAGACAGAGAAAGCTATGTCACACGCGTAAAAAATATTTTGCATAAAAAAATGGCCAAAGCCAATATCAAATGTCATATTTTGGGACGCCATAAGCATTGTTTTAGCATTTATCAAAAAATGATACAGCAACACCTGCCCTTTGAAGAAATTTATGATATCATTGCCTTTCGAATCATTTTGGATACCATTCCCCAATGCTATGAAGTACTGGGTATCATTCATAAAAACTGGAAACCCATACCCAATAAAATAAAAGACTATATTGCAGCCCCAAAACCCAATATGTATCGTGCGTTGCATACAACAGTGTATGGACCTGGCAATAAACGCATTGAAATTCAAATACGAACCTGGGAGATGGATCGAGTTGCCAAAACAGGTGTTGCCGCTCATTGGAGTTACAAAGAAGGCAAAAGTCTGGATAAACAGACTCAAAATACCTTTGCCTGGATTCAGCAACTCATTGAAGATCATAAAAACTATACTGATCCAGATGAATTTTTGGAAAATGTTAAAATTGATTTGTATCCAGATGATGTGTATGTGTTTACTCCCAATGGTGATGTTATTTCACTACCTCAGGGAGCAACACCATTGGATTTTGCTTATGCCATTCATTCGGAGGTTGGCAATCGATGTATTGGTGCAAAAGTAAATGGCGTCATGCGTCCACTTAAATATCAATTAAAAACCGGAGATCATGTTGAAATACTCACGTCAAAAAAACAGCACCCGGGTAAAAATTGGCTTAACATTGTCAAAACAGTCAAAGCCCGATCCCGCATTCGTCAATGGATTAAGCAGCAAGAACATGAAAACAGTTTATCAATGGGACGAGAATTGTGTGAGCATGAATTCACTAAAAACAAGCTGTCTTTTAACAAAGAATTGAAATCAGATGTTTTTGAAAGAATCAGGGAGGATTTCAAATATAAAACTGTTGACGATCTGATAGCAGCAGTGGGATATGGAAAAGTTACCCCGCGTCAGATCATCAATTATTTTATTCCCCACGAAAATAAGCAAAGTAAGGGGGGCCCGGTAAAAAGAATGATTCAAAAATTCAAACGACGTTCCAAATCTGGTATTCGGGTCAATGGTATGGGGGATATTCTCATTCGACTGGGCAAATGCTGCAATCCACTCCCAGGTGATGACATCATTGGTTACATTACTCGCGGTCATGGTGTTACTGTTCATAAAGCCACCTGTATCAATACCTTGAAAGTCAGTCCGGAAAGATACATTGATGTTGAATGGGATACAGATAAATCAAACAGTTTTAATGTGGAAGTGAGTGTATTGGTTTCTGATCGTATGGGCTTGCTGGCTGATATCAGTGCTGAAATCAGCCGACATGATTCAAATATTGCAAGTGCGAATACAACGACTTTTCTTGAAGGTTATATTGAAAATCGGTTTGTTATCAGTGTTCATGATACCAGGCATCTAAAAAAAATATTTAAGGCATTACACAAAATAAAAAATGTAAAAGAGGTGAGACGTGTCAATTAAGTCAGGAAGGGGAGTTGGGAAGTTATTTTTAGAGCATTCCTTAGACATACAAAATGTCTGATCGCTTGACATTTCCCCTATCAAAGGATATAGTTAAAAAATTTCATTTATTTTTTTATCCTAAAGGCAAAATCAATGGATCAAGAAACACTGAAACGTCAGTTGTTAGACACATTCAAAGTCGAACTGGATGAGCATATTCTCACCCTAAACAAAGGACTACTTCGCCTGGAACAAGGGGCATCTGGTGAGAAATTCAACACATTGGTGGCTGAATTATTTCGTGCTGCTCACAGTTTAAAAGGGGCGTCGCGAACTGTAGATATTTTAGATATCAACCTCATCGCACATCGGCTGGAAGACATTTTAGGTCTGATTCAACATCAAAAAATAAGCCTTTCCAGCCAGCTATTTGACCTGATGTTTCAGGCAGTTGATCTTATCAAGGAATGCATGAGTACCAAGCTTGATGGCAAGGATTTTCCTTTTGATCGTCTTAACAGCATTGTTGAAAAACTTGAGGCCGCAACAGTTATTTCTGATAATTCTCAGAACAATGCCGCTAATAAAGATTTACCTGAAATAAAAATTGCTGCAACAAATAGTTCTGACAATAATCAAGAGCATAGAAAAGAACAATCTATCAATATAACAAAAAACAATCACCATGAACCGGATCCAGCCATTCCAGAAAAATCTCCTCGAAGTATTTCTGAAAATCCTGAATCCACTATTAACAAGAAAAATGATTTACAATTGCCTGCTAAGAAAACAAGTGCCACCAATCCCTCTGATCATGAGGATACCCAAAATGCGCCCGAAACAATGGTGTCCATGGAAACCTATACAGATAGCCAAATATCCACCAGTGATGAAACCATTCGGGTCAAAACCAGTAAACTTGATTTGCTCATGGCCAGCATGGGAGAATTGATGGGATCTCGTATGCGAACCATGCAACGACTCATTGAAATTCAATCCATGCAGAGCCGGATCAATCGATGGCATAAAGAATGGCGTCATATGCGGGGCAATATGAAATCGCTTGAACGACAATTCATCTCCAATGACGCCTTAAATCCATTTTTTTCTTTCATGCACGAGAATGCCGCTCATCTCAAACAAATTCATACAGATATGAACTTGCTTGTTCGTCAGTTTATGAACGACTGTGATCAACTGGTATTTATTTCAGATGACCTTCAAGATAAAATTCGCAATGTTCGCATGCAGCCCATTTCATCATTGTTTGACCAGTTTCCGCGAATGATTCGGGATTTATCCAGAAACGAGAACAAGACCATTCGTCTGGACATTGTGGGCGAAAAAACAGAGGTGGATCGGCATGTGCTGGATGCATTGAAAGATCCATTGACACACATTTTGCGCAATGCTGTTGATCATGGTATTGAAACACCTGAACAACGAAAAAAGCTGGGTAAACCCAAACAGGGCGTGATTACTCTCAAGGCATCCCAAAAGGGCAGCACCATTGTCATTGAAGTCATTGATGATGGTCAAGGCATTGATATGGAATCTGTACGAAAGCAGGCAGTCATTAAAAACATTGTTCCTGAGCAAAAGGCCCAAACCCTGTCAAAAAGAGAATTAACAGATCTTATTTTTTGTTCGGGCATGTCAACCCAGACAACAGTGACTGATATTTCTGGCCGGGGAGTGGGTCTGGATGTGGTCCGCCGCAATTTAGAAAAACTTCAAGGTCAAATTCTGGTTGAAACAAAACCCAATAAAGGCACAACCATTGCCCTGACAGTTTCTTTATCCCTGGCAACCAGTCAGGTATTGATGGTTAAAGTTGATGGTGAATATTTGGCGATTCCCTGCACGACAGTTGAGCGCATTTTAAAAGTTCATCCAAAAGATATTGGTCAGATTGATGGCAAGCCCGCACTTGTTGTGGATAACGAAGCCTTGCCTTTATTTTCACTGGCTCCATTACTGGATTTTTCCGAGTCAGCACAACCTGCCAATGATGATCAAAAAATTTCGGTTGTTGTCCTGAGTGTGGCTGAAAAACGTCTGACATTTCGGGTGGATGAACTCCTTGAAACACGCGAAATTGTTATTAAAAATATGGGACAACAATTGCGTCGGGTCCGCAATGTCTCCGGGGCGACCATTCTGGGTGATGGTCAAATTGTCATGGTATTAAATGTGGCGGATCTCATGAAATCCGCTCAACATGGTTCTGCCTATCTTCAACCTCTGGATATTGTCCCTGCAACACCAGAACGAAAACGCATTCTTGTGGTTGATGATTCAATTACCACCAGAACTCTGGAAAAGAATATTTTAGAAAATGCAGGATATCAGGTGCTGGTTTGTGCCGATGGCCAGGAAGCCTGGGAATGCATTCAAAGTGAATCTTTTGATGCCATTGTTAGCGATGTTGACATGCCCCGCATGAATGGCTTTCAATTGGCTGAACAGGTCAGGGGAGATGATCGTTATAAAAGTCTTCCCTACATTCTTGTGACATCTTTGGAGTCCAGAGCTGATAAAATTAGAGGCATGGAAGTAGGCGCTGATGCCTATATTGTCAAAGGCACCTTTGATCAAAAGGAACTTTTGGATACCATTGAACGTTTAATTGGTTAAATTGGATACATCATGATTGGAGTTGTCATTGTTGATGATTCGCCAACATTTCGATTGTTGGCCAGAAGCATCTTAGAAAGTGATCCAGATATTCAGGTGCTAGGAGAAGCCATCAATGGTTTTGAAGCACTGCGCGTTTGTAAGCAGTATCAGCCTGATATTATTACAATGGATATTCATATGCCCTCCATGGATGGCTATGCCACCATTCAATCCATTATGACTGATATGCCCTGCCCAATTATTGTCTTAACTGGATCGCCAGGGTCTTTCAATGAAAATACGCATAAAAAAGCCATTCAATCCGGTGCCCTGGTCGCTTTGCCCAAACCCAAAGATATTCAAGGTATTGATCCGGAAGCAGATCGGCTGATTGAAAAGATTAAGTCCATGTCACAGGTCAAGGTCATTCGCCGAAGAAAGTTTACCCAATTGAGTCGGCCAGATCTTTACAGCAAAACACAATCCAATAAAATTAAAATTATTGGCATCGGTGCATCCACAGGCGGACCACCAGCTATCCAGAAAATTCTATCAGAACTATCTCATTCTATAGAATGCCCCATTGTCATTGTTCAGCATATCAGTCAGGGATTTGTACAAAACCTCTCTAAATGGCTTATTTCCAGTACTTCATTTAATGTAGGACTTGCAGAACATGGTTTGCGGATGGTCCCTGGCAATGTGTACATTGCACAGGACAATACTCACTTGAAAGTCAATCGTGAGGGGCGTCTGGTTTTGTATCATTCTGTTCCGGTTGATGGACACCAGCCATCAGTAACTGTTTTATTTGAAAGTATTGCACAGGAATATGGTCCCTCTGGAATGGGAATTTTATTAACTGGCATGGGATGTGATGGGGCTGCTGGTTTGAAAAAAATGGCAGATTCTGGCTCACTGACAATTGCACAGGATGAAAAATCAAGTGTGGTATTTGGAATGCCAAAAAAAGCCATTGAGTTGGGTGGTGCGAGAAAAATTCTTCCTCTTGAAAAAATTGCTGCCTTTGTGAATACATATGTATAAATTCTCGATTTTATAGATGAGCTTAGGAATGCGCTGAAAATAACATACTCATTTTTCTTGATCGTTCAAAAAAATAAGGTCGTGTAGAGACGTAGCATGCTACGTCTCTACAGTACAATTACCTTAAAACGAACAATATCAATAATGGGGAAGTTATTTTCAGAGAATTCCTTATTGAATAATAAAAGCGATATAAAAAATGCCAGTTCCAAAAAGTATAAAACGATTTTTCACGTTCATCATTTTAAAAATTAAAGGCCAGGAACCCCTGAGAACCGGTCAATGTAAACAATGTGGTCAATGTTGTCAGTCTTTTCGGGTAAAATCAAACAACCAATGGATTCAAACCGAAAAGCAGTTTAAGCGCTTGATTCAACAAAAACCTGAGTATTCCCGGCTGATTTGTCGTGGAAAAACTGATGGATATCTCTATTTTACCTGTTCATGGTTGACATCAGATGGTATATGTAAGGATCATCAAAACAGACTTCAGATTTGCAAAGAGTATCCATCAAGTACACGATTCTATACTGGTAATAAATTACCTGACCACTGTGGGTATTCTATTGAAGCCGCTGTGCCATTTCACAGTGTGCTGAATAAACAACTTAAAAAAGGAGAAAGCAATGCAGTCAATGGGATATACAGCATATAAAGACACTGAAACACAGTTTACTGATAATAAAGGAAAAATTCTTTCACTGCTCTTTGAAGGGGCTATTCGATTCACACGATTTGCGATTATGGGCATGGAAAAAAAAGATCCCCGCATCAAGGGAGAGAATATTTCCAAAGTACTTGCTATTCTGACAGAACTGGATTGTGCATTGGATCATGATCAGGAAAAAGATCTGGCAGACAATCTCAACGAATTATATCAATACATGATGCGGCGATTAACCCGGGGGAATTTTTACAATGAAAAAGACCCCCTTAATGAAGTCATTCGGATGCTTACTGAACTCAAAGAGGCCTTTGATAGAGCCATTGAAGCCATCTCCCTCGAACTAGAAACAAAGAAAGCACAATCAGAACCCCAAAAAAAAGGATCAGATAAAGTCAGCCTTGCCATTTGAGTCAAATATAGATAAAATGGTATTGCGCCTGAATGAAAGACTGATTGCTGACTTTTCTACCCCACTTAAATATGAAACGAATTGTAAACAACTGGTACGATGCATTCATCAAATTTAATATAACCTTAAAATTTTGGTATAAACATGGTTTCATTAAGAAAAACAAAAAAACGCGATATAGCAAACATGAAAAATCAATTATTTCCTGTCTACATGGCACTGTTAATGTTTTTATTACCTGCCAATTTGTGGGCAGTCAGTACCCATTGGCAGAAAATGTCCAGCCCGGTTTCCCAAAGCCTTAATGCGATCTGGGGACGATCCCGAACAGATATATTTGCTGTGGGCAATAATGGCATGATTCTGCATTACAATGGCACTGCCTGGCGGAATCAGGTATCCCCTGTCCAGACAGACTTGAATGCCATTTGGGGCAATGAGACAGATATCTATATTGTTGGTGATAATGGTCTCATCCTCAAACGCGAGTATCAAACCTGGGCGACCATGCTATCTGGCACAGAAAATGATCTTCTGGATATTTGGGGCATTGCTGACAATGATATATTCGCTGTGGGAAAAAAGGGCACCATTCTGCGGAATACATCCGGTATTTGGTTTGAAATGGCAAGTCGAACCTTGTCCACACTGAACAGTGTTTGGGGGGCTGCCGGACCTGTATTTGTATGTGGAAGTGGTGGTAAATTATTGCAACTCAAGGATAATCAATGGTCTGCATTGACGGGTCAGACATTCAACAGCCTGAATGCCATTTGGGGACAATCAGATAATTTTTTATACACTGTGGGCGCCAGCGGTGTTATCTTAAAATATCAGGCCGGTACCTGGTCTGAAACCATTGAAGAATCCTTTATTAATTTACATGCTGTTTGGGGATTCTCTGATGGCAAGGTTTTTGCCGGTGGTTATCGGGGTACCATCTTATTTCACGATACTGCCCGGCCCGAATGGACCCCAATGGATACTGATACAACAGATACAATAAAGGATTTATGGGGTACTTCCAGTCAAGATGTCTATGCTGTGGGTGAAAATGGCTTAATACTTCATCTAAAGCAGCGCCTGATGATTGATGGCCCCCTTGAGGTCAACGAAACCGATAAAAAAACATCTTATGATATCCATTTGGTGTATGCGTTGAATGATGATCTCGTTGTATCGCTAGAATCCAATGACCCCAACAGTATCGTCTGTCCTGATGAAATTATTATTCCAGCCGGTATCCTCAAACATTCTTTTAATGTAGATATTCTGGATGACATTGATATTGATGGCAATGCCTATATTACCCTCACAGCTACTGCTGAAAACTGGTACAGTGGCAGTATCATGGTTTTGATGGTTGACGATGAAATCAGAAATTTAAAACTGATCGTTCCAGATTTTGCTTCTGAAGGCGATGCTGTCATGGAGGCTGCCGGCCAAATCTCAATTCCAGGAATTTTTCAAGATTCCCTCATTGTCCATCTAACATCAGATAAAACAGATAAGGTCATTGTGCCTGGATCCATTGAAATTCAAGCTGGAGAACAGATTGCAGCTTTTGATATGACCATTTTAGATAATAATATCATGGATGGCATGGTTCCAGTACTCATATCCGCCTCAGCACCTGGGTGGCAACCTGTTACCGCGACAATCACTATCGCTGACAATGAAGGGGCGCAGCTGACAGTTACAGTTATGGAGAAAGCTGTTGAAGGCACCGGTGTCATCCATAATGCGGGTTGGGTCACATTGGCCAGTGTTTTACGTCATGATTTTGAAGTGACGCTCACATCAGATGATCCATCATCAGTAGAAATTCCATATACCCTGGTGGTCCCGGCAGGAAAAACAATCGCCATGTTTGATATGACCATTAATGATGATGACTGGATATCCGATCCCCGATCGGTAAAAATCAAGGTCGAGGCCAGGGGATGGTATACTGGTATAGATAGCATTATTATTGAAGACAACGACCCCCGAACATTGACCTTATCACTGCCTGAAACTGCCAATGAAGCTGATGGCACATTAACCCATGCCGCTCAAATTGAAATCCCCGGTTTGTATACATCGGATATTACAATCGAGATCCACAATAGTGCCCCTGATGTATTAAATACACCGCGTTATGTGCTGCTTTCTGCAGGGCAAAAAAGTACTGATTTTACTATATCAGTTATTGACAATGCCATTATATCTGATGTCAATTCGCATCCTCTCACGCTCACTGCCTTTGCCCCCGGCTGGCTTACCACTAGCACGATCATGGAAATCATAGACAATGAACGCAAAGATTTGGGCTTATGGGTGGTTGAAAGCCCCCAGGAAAATGGGGGCAATATTGCCCATGCCGGAACAATTTCGATTCCTGGAACCTATCATCAGGATCTCATGGTTTATCTTAAAGTGAGCAATACTGATCGTATTTTTATTCCAGATCAAATTCAAATTGATGCAGGTGAAATGTCACAAACATTTGATATGTCCATAACTGATGATCAGGAAATTGGTGAAAAAGAATATATTACTATCATTGCTGAGGCCCCGGGATGGAAAGCAATTACCGGACTCACCAGTATTGTGGATGATGAAAAAAAGGAGATTTATCTATCAATACCAACCAAAGCCGCTGAAGGTGATAGTCCCTTGTTGCAATCTGGAAAAATTGAAATCCCCGGCAATTATCGACAGGATCTGGCCATCTCATTATCTGTCAACAAGATCAATCAGATCGATATTCCAGACATGTTGTTGATACCTGAAGGAAGTATCTCAGTGCTGTTTGATATTGTTATCACAGATAATGCCACCATTGATCTGCTTCAAGAGGTTACCATTTCTGCAAGCATCATGGGCTTTAGTGATTGGACACCCGATAAGGCAACCATTTTTATCAGTGACAACGAACCAAAGGCATTGTATTTATCAGTCGTTCCCAATGTTACAGAAGGTTCAGGCACTTATCGAAACCTCGGAAAAATTAGTATCCCTGGACGATATATCTATGATTTGCCCATTACCCTGACCTCAAGCAATGTCGGCATTATTCAGCCGCCCAAAAGCATTGTTCTTCCAATGGGATACACCCAAATTTCATTTGACTGTCAAATCATGGACAACAATGAAATCAATGGGCTGACAGACGTTGAGTTAACTGCATCTTCACAGGGCTGGACCTATAGTTCTACCATCGTTCAGATTACAGATGATGAAATATGTAGTATATCAATCCATATGCCAGATACCTTTGTTGAAGGCAGCGGCACATATACCAATGTGGCATGGGTAATGGCTGATGGTCTTGTGCCATCAAATATTCCCATAACGCTTCAGGTTTCACCTGACACTGATGTCAGTATACCCTCTCAAATCACTCTTGGACAGGGAACTGCTGCTGTTGCCTTTGATCTGACAATATACGACAATTCTGCCATTGACAGTAATCAATCCTTTACACTGACAGCAACGCCTATCGGTGCATACAGTCAATGGACCCAGGCTGTCACGCATTTTGAAATAATTGATAATGAGTCTAAAAAGGTAATTCTCTCCATTCCTTCTGGGTGCAATGAAGGCATTGGTCTATTACCATCTGCAGGCCTGGTCAAAATCCCCGGTCATATGCCAACGCCCTTATGGGTGCAATTGAGTGTCATGCCGGAGACAGATATTGCAGTGCCAGAATGGATAACCATTACAGAGGGGGACACCCAGTCCGGTTTTGATATAACAGTGGCGGATAATCATCGCATCGAAGGTCCACAAACCATTGAAATATCCGCTAAAGTTAATCTACCCGAATGGTCAGGCAGCACGGCTGAAATTATTCTGGCGGACAATGAAGTCTATCAACTGACACTGAATATCCCATCAACAGCCCAGGAAAATGCGGGTACATTGACTGCTGCTGAAATTTCTTTAGATGGAACACTTGCCAACCAACTTCAGGTACAATTAATGTCCACTGATACATCACTTGTTTCAGTGCCCAAACAGTTAGTGGTGCCCCCCAATGAATTTTCGGTATTTTTCCCATTGACAATTCATGATAATTATTGGATTACAGGTGAGCAAACAATTGCTATTTATGTATATGCACAAGGATTTCCTGTTGTTCACAAACAAATTGTTATTCACGATGATGACCGTCCGCAACTGACCTTGTGGATTCCGGATCAGGCGACAGTTGGTGATGGTTTATTATCACACGCAGGCATACTATCCATGGATGGTCTATTTGAAACAGACCTGGAAACCCGGCTGACATCTGATATGCCCGAAATTGTGTCTATTTATGAACAACAAATAATACCTGCCGGACAAAGCACTATTTTCTTTGATATTTTTATTTCAGATGCCCTTGAAGATATGTCACAACTGGTCGCTGTATCGGTATTTGCGGATGGATTTATTGGGGATATCCAGCATATCCGGGTCAAACGTAGTGATGCGCCCGCCAATGGCGATTTTAACAATGATGCTCAGATTGATTTGACAGATTTAATTATCGGGCTTCAAACCCTATCAGGGATTCCACAAACACAACCCGCGATTCATGGGGATGTGGATCAGGATGGGGGCATTGGTATTGGTGATATATTGTTTGTTTTTATGATGATGATGGAGTAAAAAAAGTCCTTCGCTCATTGCCAGATGTCATCAAAGCAAAAGAAAATATGGATAATACAAAAAACAAGACAGCGATACCTGCTACTTTGAAATTGATCTTAAAGAAACTATGGGGTTCCTTCAAAGATTTGCTACCAATCATTCTTGTAATTGCTTTCTTTCAGATCATTGTACTACGTCAACCTTTACCCAATATAGTTGAAGTGGTTTTCGGGGGGATTTTGGTTGTTTTGGGACTCATGATTTTTGTACAAGGATTGGAAATGGGATTGTTTCCCATTGGTGAAGCCATGGCCCAGGCATTGGCACGCAAAGGCAGCCTGCTATGGTTGCTAATTTTTTCTTTTTTACTTGGATTCTCCACCACAGTTGCAGAGCCGGCTCTGATTGCTGTTTCCGCTGAAGCTGCTGAAATCGCTGCAAGGGCTGGACTTATTTCATCATCCCAGGAATCCATGAAAAGTTATGCACTTGGACTGCGGCTGTCAGTGGCTTTTTCAGTGGGTATTGCCATACTCATTGGCGTCTTGCGAATTCTGCGCGGCTGGCCGATTCATTATCTGATCATCTGTGGTTATGTTGTTGTAATGCTCATGACCCTTATTGCGCCTCAAGAAATAATTGGCATCGCATATGATGCCGGCGGCGTCACAACATCAACAGTAACAGTTCCTTTGGTTGCGGCTTTGGGCGTGGGATTGGCAACCATAATTAAGGGACGCAGCCCATTGTTGGATGGATTTGGTCTTATAGCGTTTGCATCGCTAATGCCCATGATATTTGTTATGGGTTATGGATTGATTGTTTTTAAATGACAACAGGAAAATAAATATGGATATTATCATTGATGCAAGTGCAGTGCTACTCGCCACCATTAGAGATATTCTGCCGATTTTAGCCTTAATCACTTTTTTCCAACTCATCGTACTGCGTCAGCCCATACCAAACCTGCGACGTCTCATAATCGGAGGGATTTACGTGGTTATTGGACTGGCCATGTTTCTCATTGGTTTGGAAAAAGCGCTCTTTCCGGTAGGCAAGATGATGGCCTTTCAGCTTTCTGATCCAACATTCCTGGGAGAGAATGTTGATCTCTCAGACTGGACTACATATGGATGGGTTTATCTCTTTGCTGCTCTCATTGGATTTTCAACAACCATTGCCGAACCATCCCTTCTGGCAGTAGCGCTCAAGGCTGGAGAGGTCTCCAGTGGTGTTATTCGTCCTTGGGGATTGCGTATCACAGTGGCCATTGGCGTATCTATGGGTATTGCGTTGGGAACATTTCGCATTGTGACAGGAACTCCCTTGCATATTTATATCCTTGTTGGATACATTGTCGTTGTCTTGCAAACATTCACAACGCCCAAAAAAATGATTCCACTGGCCTACGATTCCGGTGGTGTGACGACATCTACTGTTACTGTTCCCCTTGTGGCTGCTTTGGGATTAGGATTGTCTGAAGCAGTTCCTGGGCGTAATCCAGCGGTGGATGGTTTCGGTCTTATCGCTTTTGCCAGCCTGTTTCCAATCATTACAGTCATGGGGTACGCTCAAATTGCTAATTGGTTCGCGGGCCGCAGTTTTAAAAATCGTTCAAAAGGAGACAAATTATGAAATTCAAAATTGTTTTCGCTCCGGTAAAAACACAAAAAACCGATGCTATTCTGGATGCTGCCAAAGATGCCGGTGCAACAGGCGCAACCATTATACCCGCCCGAGGTACCGGCATACGCGAAGCAAAGACTTTCTTTGGCCTGACCCTTGAAGATCAAACTGATATTGTCATGTTTCTACTTGAAGAACATATCGTAAAACCTGTTTTGGCGGCCATTAAAACTGCCGGTGAGTTTGATAAACCGGGCACAGGCATCGCTTTTGTGTTGTCTGTTGAGGAAGTACTCGGCCTTGAAAGCCAGATGGAAAAATTTAAAGAAGAAGTCCGAAATAAATATTTGTAATTATTTATTGATGGGTGGGTTGGGTAAGACCTTGATTGTTGACTGTTGAGTGGACTTATTTACCGCAGCAAATTAGTCAACTCAACAGTCAACAATCAAGGTCTTACCCCAATTATTGTTCAGCATTGTAACAAGGAGGTATTATGTCGGGTCAAGTCATACATGCAAGAGATGTCATGCAAAAAGAAGTTCTCAGTATTGATGGGATGGCATCCGCAAAAGAAGCCGCTGCCAGGATGCGGTCTGCAAATGCGGCTGAACTACTGGTTGCCAAACGTAATGAAGATGATGCCTGGGGTATTGTCACAATTATGGATCTGATCCAAAACGTGATTGCCCCTGGTCGTGATGCTGAAAACGTTTTTGTGTACGAAATCATGACCAAACCGGTTATAACAGTTTCAGCGCAAATGGATATTCGCTATGTCATCCGCCTCATGCAGCGCATTAATGTTCGCCGCGCGCCGGTGGTGGATAAGGACGAAATTGTTGGTATGTTTACATTATCCAGTCTTGTTTTAGATCATGAGATTTTATAAGGAATGCTCTAAAAAACAATCTTTCCCATAATTGATACTAAACGATAATAAGGAAAGGAAAGGAAAGGAAAGGAAATGTTTCTGGTTAAGATAAAAAATTTTTTTCGAGATATCCCTCAATTAGCACCATTAGCTAAGGAATATCGTTATGATCAACGCTATGCAATTGCAAACACGTCAACAACAATCAATAATTGTGACACAGATGAAATGGGTGAAGTGATCAATGTTAGTATGACAGGTATGGCATTTCACCACCCTGCCAATATTTCACAAGAAAAATTTGTGTTGGATATTATTGCTGAAAAAAATGTGATTGTTACCAATATTAATTGTAGCTTGGTATGGCGAAAGCCCGCATTTTCTGGTACAAAATATGGTGTTCATTTTGAAGAACTAACACATGAGCAAGAAACTCAGCTTGATCGTTTTATTCAAGATCATTGCAACAAACAAACACAACGCTTTGTTTCTGGATTGCCGCGCTAAGGATTGCTCTGAAAATAACATACTCATTTCTCTTGGACGTACAAAAAAAATAAGGTCGAGTAGGGCGTATGGACAGTTTAGGGGAAGTGAATTTCATACAAGGAATGCTCAATTTCG
>Ga0272440_1000216_pt1 | contig 48254 bp, 23 predicted proteins | sample SSMMMBAug17_FD_192440 | JGI IMG/M metagenome (GOLD analysis project Ga0272440, IMG submission 192440) | Marine sediment archaeal communities from Little Sippewissett salt marsh, Falmouth, MA, United States - SSM-MMB-Aug17 | ecosystem: Environmental > Aquatic > Marine > Wetlands > Sediment ...
AATTCAAGAAGGCAAAACCAAAATTGGACGATCATATATTTGATATCGACTATGATTGTAATGATCGGTAAGTGGTATGAGTTTAACTGGGGGACTTACATTTGGGTGAAAAAATGACGAATAAACTACCTGTAAAAATCGGTGTTAAACAAATTATCTGTCAGTGAGATTATTGATGACATCCATGTTCACCTTGTGGTTATTGGACATGGTTAGAAATGGGCTGATGGCAGTTCGGCCTGTCCCTTTCAAAATATAGGAACAATAATTGCAATTCATTCCAACATCAACTCTGATAAATTGGGGGGGCAATGATTGGAATCAAAAAACTACTGGCAATAATACTGTTACTTGGTTTAACCTGTTCACAGGTATCAGCAAAAGCAAAGTATCGATTAAAATTTGCAACCATGGCCCCAAAAGGAATTGGTTGGTCCATGCAGATTCGCAATATCTTTATGCCTGCATTTGAAAAAGCAACTGAAGGCAATGTTTCGATTAAATGGTATTGGGGCGGGCTAAAAGGCGATGATATTGATTACATTCGATTAATGTCTGAGAACAATTTAGATGGCGCAGCTTTGGCTGGACATGGGGTCACATTGATCTGCCCTGAAATGTCTGCTTTGGGGCTGCCTTTTTTATTTCAGAATTTTGATGAAGTCGATTTTGTTCGAAATCAAATGGTTAAAAAATTCGAGCAATTGGCTGAAAAAAATGGATATAAGCTTTTATTTTGGGGGGATCAGGATATTGATCAGATTTATTCAATTCAGCAGCCCATCCAGACAATAGATGATTTTAGGAATGTTACAATTTCTGGATTTTACGACACCCCCATTGATTTACTGGTAATTAACAAATTGCATACAAACTATATACCTTTAAGAACATTGGATTTTAATAGTGTACTTCGCCAAAGAAAAGCGGATGCCTATATTGGTCCGGCATTATGGGTGGTTGGATGTCAGCTTTATTCATTGTTTCGATATGTTACTCCGATAAAATTGCGTTATTCCCCAGCAGCATTGGTTCTTACCAAAAAGGCCTGGCATAAAATTCCTCAAAAATATCATTCTCCAATACTAAAAATGTTAAAACACACGGGAAAAGAGTTTTGTGAAAAAGCACGCATTGACACGAATAAAGCGTTAAAGGCAATGAAAAAATTTGGTATGAAAATTGTTGAAATGTCACCTGATGAACAAACAAAACTCAAAAAAATATGTCAGCCGGTATGGACTGAAACGAGCAACAACGCTTTTCCTGAATCAATATTAAAAGAAATTCGGGGACATCTTCAAAAATACCGGAATGATCAATAAGATGGCAGAGCTCTTGTTTCATCAATATATGCTTTTATTCCCGCAACAACAGCATTACACAAATGATTCTGAAAGGCCGGATTAGTCAATCGACGACAATCACGCTGATTACTGATAAAACCGGTTTCGATCAGAATTGCCGGCATTTCTGCTCCCATGAGAACGTAAAATGGGGCCTGTTTGACGCCATTATCTTTGATAAAGCGATAGTATTTTTTTAAATGCTGGTATATGGCATTTTGAACATGACCTGCGAGACGACTGGATTCATTAATCTTGGCATTTTGCATCAAGTCATGAAGGATAGTATCCAGATCGTTCATTTTTCTACCTGACACTTCGTTTTCCAATGCTGCCACGCGGATGGCATCATCATCTGATGTCAGATTTAAATAATAGGTTTCAAATCCATAAACGCTGTGATTGGGATGGGCGTTGGTATGTATGGAAATAAATAAATCTGCATGATTGGCATTGGCAATCTTGGCACGTTCTTCCAGCGGTAAAAATTGATCCTCATTTCGTGTAAGAAGAATCTCACATTGGATATGTTGACGAATTTTTTGTGCAAGACGTTTTGCAATAGATAAAACGACATCCTTCTCATATACCCCTTTAAAATAACCAACAGCCCCACCATCTTTCCCGCCATGTCCGGCGTCAATTGCAATACGTCGGATCCCCAAGGCCAATTGTCGGGCAATTGCTGCATCTTTTAATGAACTGGCATCAATACTCTTGTTTGGCTGGTATTTTTTTTGGGTATTTCTTTTGGTGTGCGCCCATATATCAATAATTACGCGTTGTGGATTTTTTAAGGAATATATCTTATAATGATGATAGTTTTTTAATGACAATGCAACCCGCATTTGATTGTTTTCATGGGACATTATTCGTAAATCGTTCACCAGATTATCTCTAATGGTTAAATATTTTGAAACATTTTGGTCTATTTGCGTATTTTCAAAATCTACAAATAAACATTCTGGAATACGATTTTCTTTTTTTCGTAAATATTGTGCATATTCCACCCGCTGATTTGTTCGTACTGTGATTCGGGTATGGGCAGGCTTACTGTCCCATGATATATCTTGAATGATAATTTTTAAGGTATCGCTCTTTATTTCAGTCTGATCAGACTGTTGTTGATTCTGCGGTATCTCTTTCTTTGGCTGTACGAAAGGTTTTGGTTTTACTACAGGTTCAGGTTGTTCTGGCTGCTTTTGAGGCACTATTGCCTTGGATTCATGCTGCGTTTTGGTTTTTATCACAGATTCATGCAACTTCCTTTTTAATTCTTGAATTTCATCAATCAATTGTGTTGTTTTCTTGATATAATCACTTTCCGGGAAACGCTTAATAATACGCTGAAAATAATCCTGGGCCTCATTTAAATATCTGAACTGTTTGAAACGATGATAACAGCCCATATTCAACCGGCCAGCACGAAACAAGGCCGCAGCCGCCCATCTGCCATCTGGATCAAATTTATAAGTTTCAATAAACTTTGAAATACACGCATACCATGCTTCCTCATGACTGGAATTGGTTCGGATCAATTTTTTATAACAACTTTCAGCGCGAAAATAACGATCCCTGGCACCAGCATCCTTTTCATGATCCAGCGGGGCAGTCATTTGCTTGATTTGATTTTGCTGTCTGTTTAGACCCAGTTGCTCTGGTATTTGTATATTATGATCGGGTTTTGAAGTCAGCTCTGGGGGGTTTTTTAAATAATTTTGTGCCAACTGTTCAGCGGACTTTCCGCAATAGACACTCTCAGGGTAATGCTCAAGAATGCTTTTTAAAATTTTTTCAGATTGTTTTGCATATGCTTTATTTTGCATGTGGTGATAAAGTTTTTGATATAAAACAGATGTTTGAAATAATCCTGCGGCTGCCCATCGACCATCAGGATCACACTTATAAACCTCATAAAAACTCTTGATACATCCAATCCATTGGGTTTCAGAAGCATCCTGCTGCATTGTTCTCGCACAATGCTCTGCCTTAAAAAATTTTCCACGGGCTTCCTTTTCTTTGGAAACATTGGTAATGGCTTTTTTTTGGGGTCGAAGGCATTCGGTATGAAAATTGGCATCAACAGGATTCATGGCATGCAATTCACGTAAGGCCTTGAAAGTGCGATCCCGATATTTACTGACAGGAAATCGCTTTAAGAGCTTTTGAAAATATTCTTCAGCTTTTTTATAATCTGATTTTTTTTCGGAATGACGATATAGTTTGTCATACAAATGGCCTGTTAAATACAAACCAGCAGTCGCCCAAGAACCATTTGGATCCAGCTTGTAAATATCTTCGGAAAAATGGATACATCGTAACCATTCATTTCGATACTGTTGTTTATCCGGATTTTTGCGTAATTCTTTGTAACAGGCAGCCGTCTGATAATATTTTTGTTGTGCTGGCGATTCGGTTTCACCTGAGACAGTTGAAGATATTAACAGACAAAGAATGCATATCATTAACCTATTTAAATATATATTTTTTTTTGTCATAATGATTCATTATTGTGCTGCATTTTTTTGTAGTTTTGCCAAAAAAGTGAGTGCATCCAAAGGTGTAGTATTGGAGATATCAATTGACATTAATTTGCGCACAATATCTTTTTCGTGCGTATTAAACAGGCTTAATTGCGCACGATTTTTTGTTTTTAATATTTTTTTGGGTGTCAGTATTTTGGTTTCAGGCGTTTTTTTTGCAATATCAGATTCTTTTGATTGTGCGGCATTATGACTGGTCTCAATTTTTGCCAGAATTTCTTTCGCACGGTCAATGACAAGATCCGGGATACCGGCAAGCCGCGCTACCTGTATGCCATAACTTTGATTGACACCCCCCTCCATAAGCTGTCTGAGAAAAATAATCTGATCGCCATCCTGTTTCACAGCAATGTTGAAATTTTTAATGCGAGGCTTTATCTTTTCCAATTCGATCAATTCATGATAATGCGTTGCAAAAAGTGTTTTCACACCTTGTTGCTGCCAGTCATGAAGGTATTCAGCTACAGCCCATGCAATACTCACACCATCATATGTTGACGTGCCCCGTCCAATTTCATCCATGACAATCAAACTGCGTGAGGTAGCATTGTTTAAAATATTGGCAGTTTCCTCCATTTCAACCATAAATGTGCTTTGGCCCTGGGATAAATTATCTGATGCACCCACGCGGGTAAAAATACGATCAAAGACAGGCATGGAAACAGATTCTGCCGGAACAAATGCACCAATTTGCGCCATAATCACAATCAGCGCAGTTTGCCTTAACACAGTAGATTTGCCAGACATATTGGGGCCAGTGATCATGTATATTTGTTTATCAATATCATTCATAACTATAGAATTGGGAACAAAACGTTCGGCAGTAATCATTTTCTCTATTACCGGATGTCTTCCGGCCTGAATGAGCAGATCCATTTTATCCCAGATACTGGGACGAACATATGCATTTGTTGCAGCAATTTCAGCAAAACTCATCAGGCAATCCACCATTGCAGAAAAATCCGCTGCTGCTTGAATGGTCTTGTTGTTCTTGACAATTTCATCCCGAATTTCACAGAATAGATCATATTCTAACAAGGCACGTTTTTCCTCTGCACCCAGAACTTTGGCTTCAAATTCTTTCAATTCTTCGGTAATAAAACGTTCAGCATTCACCAGGGTTTGCTTGCGAACATAGTTTGCTGGAACATTTTTCGCCTGTGCCTTGGAAATTTCAATAAAATAGCCAAAAACCTTATTGAATTTTACTTTCAAATTCTGTATACCCGTTGCCAATCGTTCATTGGCCTCCAGTTCTGCCATGTATTTTTTACCATCACGACTGATCAGAATCAACTCATCCAATGTATCGTTGTAACCTGTTTGAATAATGCCACCATCACGAATTGTAGGCGGTGCATCTTCACGAATGGCGCGATCAATCAGCCTCGCCATTTCAAGCAATGGATCCAGATCAGGACAATTATGAAAAATGTCTGTATCAAGTTCATCCAGTAATGTCCAGATCTGTGGTAAATGAAAAACAGATTGTTTCAATGATGTCAAATCCTGAGCAGTACATTGATTTAACGCAATTTTGCCTGAAAGTCGTTCAAGATCATAAACATTTTTTAATAATTTTACAATTTGTTTAGATATATCAACCCGATTCAATGCAGCATCCACTGCGTTCAGTCTATCATTTATCATCCTGGCATCCAGCAAAGGATATTGTATCCACCTGGACAACAACCGGCTTCCCATTGCTGTTTGCGTATAATCCAGAATTCCAAGCAAGCTGCCCTTTTTCGCATTGGTTCGGCTGTTTTTTGTCAGTTCTAAATTTCGGGCACTGGTTTCATCAATGCAAAGATATTGATTCAGTTCATAGGGCTCAATGCGAGTAATATGTGGAATGGCTCTCTTTTGAGTGTCTTTGACATAGGTCAATAAGGCACCGGCCGCGCCGATTGCCGGATGATAATGCGCACAGCCAAAACCTTCCAATGAACGGGTTTGAAACTGATCAATCAGAATCTCTTTGCCCCTGGTCGGAGAAAAATTGCTTTGCGGTGGCCAGGTTATTAATTTATCTGCAACAACTGAGTATATATCATTATAGTGATTGATGGCGTCTGTATTGTCAGGAAATAAAATTTCGCTGGGATCAATGCGTTGGATTTCTTCTATTGCAGACGAAAGTTGTCTGGCTTCAGTCACACGAAAAGTGCCTGTGGAAATATCCAGGGCCGCCAGACCGTATGTTTGTTGATGACTGGTTATTGACAAAATATAATTATGATGACCGGCTTCCAGAAATTGATTATCCAGAATCATTCCTGGCGTGATAACTTGTGTCACCTCTCGCTTGACCAGACCTTTTGCCTGTGAGGCATCCTCAACCTGATCGCAGATTGCAACCTTGTGTCCTTTTTCAATCAATTTGGAAATATGATTATTGATTGACCGAAAGGGGACACCACACATTGGAATTGGGTTGGATTCTTTTTTATTTCTTGATGTTAATGCAATATCAAGGATCCGGGACGCCACTTTTGCATCATCAAAAAACATTTCAAAAAAATCGCCCATACGAAAAAACAGAATGGCATCAGGATATTCTGCTTTAATCGCCATATACTGGTCCAGCATTGGAGTATTTTTTGGGGAAGCCATAGATATGTCAGCAATTATTTATATGTTTATGCATGATTAAATTGAAGCCGCGGGCGTAATTTCTGTCACGTCAATAGTTGGTTCATTTCTATCAGATTCCAGACTTTTTCTTAGACTTTCAATCTGACCATCTCGATCCTTGATGATACGTCGGGCTCGAAAATGTTTTATCACTGTAAAATATGAGGCAAACAGAAAACCACATATAAAACATCCCAAAAAATAGGCATACATGGGCTGCGCGGGTATATCATATCGGGCAAAAAATAAGTTGATATCCAAGCCATTGGTCTGATCAATCAGAAATTCTGTATTTTGCATTACCACAATCACGAGAAAAAGAATGATGATCATTACCATCCCAAACTTTATGTTTTTTAGCATAATAGTTCCTCCTCAATATAATCCCTCTGGCCTATTTTTTTACCAGAGTCCGATGCCCTGATGGATGAAGACATACGATATATCGAATAATAAATTGCTTGTTAAAAATTACAATCTTTTTATATTACGCATCTTTTAAATAAAGTTCAAGGTTTTTTTCTGGAAATTCATAAAATATCGGTAAACAATAAGTTATTTTTTTAAACTTGGGGTGTAGAGTCTTGCTACATATTTATTTTACTGTAGAAATAAGAATAATGAGCATCTTATTTTTCAAACATTCCTGATTCTTTGAGGCAAAGAGAGATGTATCAAAAAATAAACATTGATTTTATGAATGTTTTACAATATTTTTCAATACTGATAAACACTTCAAGTGATATGAGGTTAAAAAACTATATGAAACTATCACACAATGAAAATGCTCAAATAATGATTGAAAAATTTATATATTGGATGCAATATCATTGACATATAATATGCAATGACAAAAAAGGAATAATCGAAATTAAAAGTTTTACCAATGCGTTTGATGCATCAAACGCAAGAATTAAAGCTGCTTCGTATGCAAAAAGCATGGGAGAAGATAATATTACTATTGCTATGTTTGCCCCTTTTGGAGATCAAAAAGTATTAAATATTATTTCTATTAAGGAAACTATTGATGTAAATATTTTTGTTGTTGGTATTGGGCAAGTATAATATATAACATCTTCAACCTTACATAAGAGTTAACTTCACATAAGATGTATGATTGTCCAAAAAAGACCTAGACTGCACAATCATGATTCATTTATACTTGAAAGATTTTTAGAATTAATGAGGAGTGATCGGAAAAAATATTGAGAGGTAAGCCATCGAATTGATAGCAAATGCCACCCATAGCAACGCATGGATGGCATTTTTGGGTACAAAAATTATTTTTTTTTCTGTTTTTGCTGTCCCACACGAACTTTACCTTTGGCTTTTTCTTCGACTTTCACGTTAAAAGAACAGCCCATTTTGGTTTTATCATCTGACCAGCGCATGACCGCTGCTGGATTGGGATAAACAGTGCATTTGCCATCAGATATTTTAGAACACCCATTACAGGCTTCGACAAGATTGCTCATATTTTTACTCCTTTAGTTTATTTGACAATGGTAGGCGTTGAGCCTTCCAATAATTTTTTTGACTTTCAATTAATCAATAAAAATGAATATGTCAAGAAATTCATTTTTGTAACCTCAATTGAGGGCATTCGATAACTTATGATGGGAAAAAATGGAACCTTTTCAACATATTGATATTATTCACATGAAAAAATCTGGCATAATCAATAAGGACCTGGCTGTAACCACAGAATCTCCTTTAATGATTTTTATTAATAATGATATGTTCGATCAAATTATGCGTACACCGGGTGATGAAAAAGCACTGATTACCGGCTTGTTGTTCAGTAACAAAATTATTACTGCTTCAGCAGACATCGAAACTATTACCCTGAGCAATTCAGATCATGGTGATGTCGCGCATATTCAAATACGAAAACAACTTATGGGACTTTCATTTGATAAAAATCATCAAATACAATCAAAAAAACTAACATTTATCGATATTCAGGAGTGTTTCAATGCACTATCACGCTATCAGCCCGTTCGAAACATGACACGATCAACACATGCCGCCATATTATTTGACAAATCCTGCCATCCCATTTCGGCAAAGGAAGATATTGGCCGACATAATGCGTTAGACAAAGTTATCGGACAGACATTAATTGATAATTCACTGAATGATGCGCATATGTTGGTACTATCTTCAAGGGTCAGCCATGAATTGATCTCAAAAGTTTTAAATACGCCAGTAAAATGCATTTTAAGCGTTTCTCGACCGACATCACTGGCTGTTGAAATTGCACGTCATGACGATATTTCATTGGCATGTTTAAGCAAAAATGATGGGGTTCTGATATTTTCGGGTTACCAACGATTTCAAATTGAATGATTACTGAATGCACATGATAAGGAATGTTCTGAAAACAAATAAGGCATAATACTTGCAGAATTTTTCCATCTACACAGGAAATGTGTAAACAAATCAATATATCTCCTGTGGAAATGTTGTAAAATAAAAGCATCTTACTGTCGGATAAAAAAATTAATATTGAAAATTGTTTACAAATTTGCTAGCCTTTTTAATCACTTTACACAAATTGATCAGTTGGAATCAAAATTAAGTCATGAAAAAAAATAAAATATTAAACTAATTTTTTGCAATTACCGAATGAACGCAACATGCACTAATTTGGTCATCGCATTAATTTAAGGAGGAATTCTTATGATGCACTGTTTTTTTAAAATTATTATTATCGGTTTTTTCACAGTGTCTACAGCCGCTGCAGGCAGCCTTGATGCTCCCGCACCACCGGATAGTACGGGCAGCGCCATGCATACTTTGGAACATATCTATAAAATTTTAACCACAGGTGATCCAGATCAAATCACCATGCGAAACGCTTTTGAAGAACCTAAGCATGGTCCTGATGTGTCATCGGGCCTGCCTGATCTGGATGAAATTTACAATGCCACTCCCAAATATCATGATAATTTTGCAACCGTTGATGATGTTGTTCCAGGCAAATTTTTTTGGGGGCTGGGTAAAAATAGTGAATGGGGCTTACTCTATGGGAGTCCTGACAGCTCCAGGATTGAATCACCTGTGCTGAAAACAGGAATGACAAAGCTCGTAGAAAACTACAATGACTGGAATACTGATAATTATGGTAATTTATATGATGATGATGCCTATTGGGCTGCCCAGGGCTATGGCATTGATTGTTCCAATGAAAATGGTGCCCGTTTTGAGGTTCACAAAAAGCCGGATAATCAAATAGATAATGGTACTGTCACTGATAAAAAAACCGGGTTGATGTGGGTACAAAATCCCTATTGCTGGTCCACAAATAACTGCCATAAAGCGTCAATGACCTGGGACGATGCTTTTAGAAATGTCAAGGCTTTGGACAATTTGCCTGTGGGATGCACTGAATCTTCAGAAGTTTCCTGCTATACGGATTGGCGATTACCAAACATCAAAGAATTACAAAGCCTGATTGATTATGGACATACATCACCTGCGATGCCAGAAAATTATAAAGATGCATTTACTGAGGACTCTATTAAAAATTATTATTATTGGTCCAGTACCACGAATCTCAATAATCCCTATGCCCATGCATGGGCGATATATATGGTTACAGGTGCTGTCAATGGCCAGTCCAAAAGCAATCCGTGCTATGTCTGGCCGGTTCGTGGGGGCAAAAAATAATTCTCGATCATTAAAAATTTGGAGGTACATATGAAAAGCGCCATATCAGAAAGATGTTTTACAATATGGATGGTGATTGCGTTTTTATTATTAATTCCTTGCTTTCAAGCGTCCAGTGGCGCCGGCAATATTCACACTAAGGAAAAATTTGCCTGGTCTGAAAATACAGGCTGGATTAATTTGGGACCAACGCAGACAGATTATCCGGTGACTGTCCATGATACCTACCTTACAGGTTATGCCTGGGCAGAAAATATCGGATGGATCAAGCTTAGCGCATCTGAAGAGGGCCCATCGAATTCCACCAATTATGGGAATACGTCGAATTCAGACTGGGGCGTTAATATGGCCTCCAATGGTTCACTCACCGGTTTTGCATGGAGTGAAAGTGCGGGATGGATTAAATTTAACCCAGCACTTTCAGGTGATCCGGTTTGGCTCAATAAAATGACCGGAATTTTTGAGGGCTACGCCTGGGGAGAAAACATCGGCTATATTCATTTTCAAGGAACTGCTGAAAATGGTCAGGATTATACCCTTACAACACCTAGAATTTCAATTAATGATCCAATTGTTGAAGAAGATGCGGGCAGTGTTAAATTTACTGTTACGATGAGTACAACGACTTTGAAGGATGTTATTATCAGCTATGAAACATTCGATGGAAGTGACAATACCAGCCAATCAAAAGCAACCAATGGTATTGACTATTCCGGCCCAACAGGGACTGAAAGAATTCATTCGGGGACAACCTCGCAAACAATCAGTATCCCTATAGAAAATGACTATTTGCAGGAACCTGCCGAATATTTTACGCTTCATATTTATCAAGTCACCAATGCCAGTATTCAAGATAGCAAAGGTGTTGCTAAAATTCTGGATGATGATGGTCACACCATTACCTTTACAGTAGGTGAGCATGGTGCCATCTCAGCGAAAGCAGGTACATCTATTCTGGGTTATGCTTACTCTCAAATTGATGGTGTTTCTGGTGGTACTGAAAAAAGCATGTCTGTAAAGCACGAAACTGATCTGGTGGTAACCTTGATGCCAGACCCAGGCTTTAAAGTAACATCAATTGTGCAAAATGGGTCGCCTGTATTATATGACGAAGTCAATAATCGCTTTACCATTTCCAATATACTGGAAGACTATGTGTTGGAATTCAATTTTGTCGATACAACATTTGATATTACATTAGATCAAAATATTGAAAATGGCACCTGTGAAATTATTGGGTCAACAACAGGTATTCAATATAATGCCTCTCGTACAGTGAAATGTACCGGTGATACCAATTATCACCTGATCAATCTCAATGTTTGTGGAAATACGATTGAACAGGCTATCGACCAGCAAACCTATGAACATACATTCAATGTGACCAAAAATTGTTCTATTGATGCAGATTTTGCCATTGATTCTTATTCCATTGTTGCCATTATTGCCAGCGGCGAAGGCAGTATTACAGCAGTTGAAAATTTTAGTTCTTCATATCCAGATGCGCAAGGGCATTTGAATGTTATTGTTGCTCATAATATGCGTCCCAAAATTCGCTTTTCACCGAATGGGTACCATCATATTAAGGATATAACATTGATCAAAGATGGCCAATCTACTGAAACTTCAATTTCTGGGGACTGCTATTTTAATGGTACATCATGTGATTATACATTTGATTCAGTCCAGAGCAGTTATACGTTGACGGCCCTATTTGATGGAAACTCATACACGATGGGCATGATTGCCGGTGATGGTGGCTATATCAAATATACCGATAATACAGGCCAATGGATCGAAGTTCATGATCATGCATTTATTCCTGTGGCGTATAAAAGTTCTCGTACCATTGAAATCTATACAGATGATACGGATTTATATATTGCAGATATCAACCTTGATGGAAAATCCCTTTCAAGAGTCAGCGCAAGACCTTATAAACACAATTTTACTGATATTTCAGCCCATCATGTTATACATGCCAAATTTGCCCACATACTTGTGACACAATCAACGCAACTCGGTGGCTTTAGCGAATCAAGTACACCGCCGACTGCTGTGAAAACAATACAGGATGCCCTGTCATCTGCTGTTTCAATAAAGAACAACATATCCAGAGATCCAATTATCGCTGTTGATCCGGGGACTTATAATACGGTTACTTTTGTTAAGCAGGCTCTGACATTATATTCAATTCAGGGGCCGGAAAACACAATAATTGATGCAAACAAAGGGTCTTCCTGTTTTATTTTTGATGAAATCACTGACTCAGTTATTGTTTCTGGCTTTACCCTGAAAAATGGACTGGCAAAAAATGGTGGCGGGATATATATTTATAATTCAAGTCCTGATATCAAAGATTGCCGAATTATTGACAACGAGGCCACAAAATATGGTGGTGGAATTTATATTTCAATAAACAAAAACATCACAGATATCTTAACCCCCAGATTATCCAGGCTTTACATTCGTGGAAACATTGCAGGTGCATATGGCGGCGGTATTTACTGCGGCGGTGAAAGCGGTATATCCAGACCACGCATATATCAAACTATTATTCGGAAAAATTTCGCAGGTAATCATGGCGGCGGCATATATGTTGACGGCAACTCCGCTAACGCCCTGGCTGATCTTCGACTGGCCTCATCATGGATTGTAGAAAACCAGTCTTTAAGTAATGGTGCCGGTATCTATGTTGATGACAATGCCAAAGCGGATATTTATACAACAACCATCAGTAACAATAATTATCAAGATGGTTTTGGTGGGGGCATATTCGCAAAGACAGGTTCTGGATCTACTGTAACAGTTAATGTTGAAAAAAGTATACTTTGGAACAATAATCGTGAAATCGATATTGATGGTCTTTCAGAACTTGTAAATGTGACCTATTCAACGATCAAAGGTGGCAGTAACGCAAACAACAACAATGCCTATGATCCAGCCTTTGTGAATACCAGTATCGGCGATTATCACCTGAAAGATTCTTCCTTGATTATTGACAAGGGAGGATTAACTGTGAAAACAACCGATCCAATGTATTCAAAAGATATTGATGGGTATAGCAGAAAAACGAAAGATGGTATTGATATTGGTGGTGATGAATGGAACAATCTGGTTCCCAATGTCAATTTTTCCACAAACAATACATCCGGATACAGCCCCTTGACTGTCTCATTTACCAATAGCACAACAGGTCAGACGACTTTAAATATATGGAAATTTGGAGATGGCGAAATCAGCAATGATATCAACCCGACACATATTTATAAACAGCCTGGCACGTATACTGTGCAATTAACCGTTTTTGACAGTAACGGATATTCTGCCACAAAATCCCGATATGACTACATTGTGGTCGCAGACACAGAAGAAGAAATTATCGCCAATTTTATCGCATCACCTTCAGATGTGACACTAAACGATACCACTGATGTCATTGGCGTTACTGGCTATAATCCATTAAATGTGCAATTTCTTAATTTGACTAGTCCGGAAACGATAACAGCCCCATACAATTATACTCGTTCATGGCTGTGGGAAATGTGGAAATCTGACGATGGTGCCATTCAAACCATCGGTACAGAAAAATCACCACTGATGCCATTTTCAAATTCTGGCACCTATTCTGTGAAACTTACTGTTCTGGTTCAGGGGGATAATGGTGAAACAATCCGAAAAACAAAAACTCGGTATGATTATATTACTGTGCTTGATTCTGGACCAAAAGCCGATTTTGAAATCGTGCCACCTGAATGTATTATTGATGAATCCGGAGCCTGTACTGTTACAGTTTATGACCGTTCCAAATCACAAAACGAAATAAGTGAATGGCATTGGGACTGCGATAATGGTCAAGGAAGCTTTACCGTGTACAATAATTCACCACAAACATGTCGCTACACGGATGTCGTCAACAGAAAAATAAATTTAACAGTGGATAGTGCGGATACCATAAATAAGGATATTCATATTACGAACTTAAACAATAAGAATGTAAATGCAGGCGGAAGCATACAATCTGTAATTGATACAATTGATGATATAAATGGAGAAAATACAATTATTATTTCAGCAGGAAATTACAATGGCAATCTGGATCTGAAAGGAAAAAATATTACCTTGAAAGCCAAATCGGGTGATGAACATAAAGTGTTTATTGCGCCAACAAATACAACCCTCAGTACAATTAAAATTACACAAGGTGAAACTGTTACACTGGATGGGCTTGTCATTCAAGAAAATAATGGCAGTGTTCAATTTGGTGGTGGTATTTTAGTGGATAATGCCTCCACCTTATTTCTCAAAAATTGTATAGTTAAAAAGAATGATGCCACAATTGCCGGAGGCGGGATTGCATTCCTCAACAATTCCAAAGGTGCTATTGAAAATTCGATTATTGGCGGTACAGCGACAACTGATAAAAATACAGCCCCATATGGGGGAGGGGTGGCCTGCCTGTATGAGTCTTCCCCCATGATTGTTGGAAACACCTATATTGGTAAAAACATAGCGTCAATAAATGGCGGCGGAATATATGCTTTTTCAGGTGCCAATCCGGTTATCATGCATACAACCATTATCTCAAATTATGCTTCATTTGGTAAAGGTGGCGGCATATATGCCAGTCAAGCTGAACCATATGTTGATTTTTCAACCATTCAAATTAATGAAGCGGATCTTGGCGGTGGGATGTATTTAAAAAATGCCAACCGGCCTGTTGTAAAGCATTCTCGTATCATTGAAAATAAAGCCAGTAATTCAGGTGGTGGGATTTATGCCAGTGTTACCGTTGCACCACAAATACTCAATGTATTAATTGCAAGTAATACCGCAGATGTGAATGGTGCTGGAAATTATTTACATACGGTTTTTTCTGCCAATTATCTTTTTTCAACAATTGCCAATAACACAGCAACAAAAGGGACAGGTTCAGGTATTTATGGGGATAATCTATCCCCGGGTCTCATTGTAAAAAATAGTATTTTGAAAAACAATGGTGTTAATGAAGTCATGTTAAATAAGAGTGAACCCGCCCGCATTTCCAATACAGCCATTATTCAGGCTGAATACCAAGGGGATACAATTATCACCACAGACCCAAAATTCAAAACATATGGCACAGCAACCCCCAATTATCAACTTGATACGGGTTCACCCTGTCAGGATGCCGCATCTGATAACAGTCTTATTAAAAAGGATTTGTCGGGTAATGACAGAAAAATTGGTGATGCTTCCGACCTTGGGGTTTATGAATCGAATATGTGGCCAATCAATATCATTCATAATGGTTATGGTAAAATTACGGATTCCAGCAACGCTATCATTTCATCGGGTAATTATGCTGCAATTGAACATAAGGATAGTGGTTCTTTTACTGTTGAACCATTTGTGGGGTATAAAATCACGGATGTTCTTGTGGATGGCGTTTCAGAGCTGGCCATGATGACGACTGATGGAAATCGGAAGACCTATACTTTTACCAATGTTCAGGAAAAACATACATTTCAAGCCAGTTTCAATCGATATTCTGTGACAGTAGCGATTCATTATCAGGGGGAAAATAATGGCAGCACAACCAATGAAGTGGAGACCAGTTTAACAATGACAGCCGTTACCGAAACAGGCACCCAAATCTGGTTACTGCCAGGCAGCTCTCCAAAATATATTGATGTTTATCACGGCAGCTCGTTAACACTGACGGCTGTACCTGGTACAGAAACGCAAAACCCGATATTTTCTGGTGGTACGCCTGTCATTGACAATAGTTATTCTCATGTGTTTTCCAATATTTCTGAATCCACAAATATTACTGTCACAGCAAAATTAAAAGAATTTAATATGACCATCAAAAAGGATCCCCTTGGATCAGGTCAGGGAAACATTACGCCATATGATAATACAACCACACAGGTCAAGTACGGTGATAGTATTACCTTGGAGGCCACACCGGCATCTTCATCAAAATTTTCCGGTTGGGCAGGATCTATACAAAACGATCCATCAGTAACAATAGACAGCACAAAAATCACAATAGACAATATTCGTCAACATTATGATATTATTGGGAAGTTTGATTATAAAGATATATCCGTAACAGTGAAAAGGGTCGGTAATGATGGCAAAATTATTGGTTGGTTAAATGGTACCTTAATTAATGGTTTGGACACATATGTGGCAGAAAACTCTGAAGGTTACCAGATTCCTGGCGTCATCTATAATAATAACCTTGAATTAAAAGCTCAAAAAATGAACTCCTGGAAATTTGATAGATGGGAATGGACGACAAGCAATGCATCAGTCCCAAAAGAATACAGTCCAAGCACTGACGCTACACACGAATGGAACAATATGCACGCGGACACTTATGACATTACCGGCTATTTTTCATTAGATGTCAGGACAATCACGATTGAACAACAAGCAGATACATATGGATCCGGTACATTATATATTGACCAGACAGCCCGATCATTGCCAATAACACTTACCTATTCATACGACACAGCAATTACTATAGAAGCAGTTGCAGATACTTATTCTTCAACATTTCTGGGATGGTCTGGCGATGAGGGGGGGGACAACAACCTGATCCATGTGACAATGGATGATAACAAAACAGTATATGTTAATTTTTCACTCAAAAAATTTGCTATCATTGCGCAATCAAAAACAAGTCATGGCAGTATTACGCCATTGGGTACGAATTATGTCTCATTTGGTACCGATAAAACATTTGAGTTATATCCGGTGGGGGATGATGCCTACTTATCTGATATCATCATAGACAATAATTCTGTGATAGATGAACTGGGCCAGGTTTCCACATACACCTTTACGCATGTCACACAGGCACACAAAATTGAAGCTGTTTTCAGTCAGATTGTTCGGGTGAATCCAGGTGAAAGTATTCAAGGTAAAATTGCCACCAGTATGGATGGAGATACAATTCTAGTGGCACCCGGTGTTTATCGTGAAAATATCAATTTTAATGGCAAAGATATCACTGTGAAATCTGAAAAGCCATTTGAGGCAATCATTGATGGTAAATATTTAATGAATACAGTCAGATTTGTTAATGATGAAACGCGCAGAGCAATTCTGACTGGTTTTATTATTCGACATGGTGATTCCGAAAAGGGCGGCGGCATTTATATTGACAATGCGTCACCCACAATTGATAATTGCCGCATCGAGGACAATTCGGCAGAGCTTTATGGCGGTGGCATTTACATCAATGGTGAATCATCACCCCTTATCACACAGACAATTATTCAGAACAATCGTTCAATTGCTTCCGGTGCAGGACTCTATTGTTATAAATCTACGCCAACATTATCGCAATCAATTATTACCCAAAATGAAACGCAATTGAATGGAGGCGCAATTTACAGCACTGGAAATGCCGGACCCAACCTTCTGAATACACTTATATATGATAATTTTGCCAGATATAATGGCGGTGGGATTGCTGTCAATAATGCCGGTGTTATTGTTAAACACTGTACAGTCGTTGACAATAATGCTGGAGAGGGAATCGCGCTTTACGCAGCAAACGTTCAATCTCCCAATCAGGTGGTTGTTCAAAACAGCATATTCTGGCAAACAAATGAATTGGCATATTATGTTATTGCATCAGATAATGCCAGTGATATTCAAGTCATTGGATCGGACATTTTTCAGAAAGAAGGGGTGTATTCGGGTACCGGTAATATTAACTTAAATCCAGCTTTTATTGATCTGGCAACACATAATTACCAGATTAAAATTGGCTCACCATGTTTAAATACAGGTCTTGATTTGGGTTCAGAAGCACTGACAGTTGACCATGAAGGATTTACCAGACCTTATGGACAGGAAGTCGATATGGGTGCTTTTGAATACAATGGTAGCGTTGATATCAAACATGTTGACTTTTATGCATCTTCTTTGAACGGGCATCCGGGTATGGTTGTCCAATGTACGGGTTACGCCTTTTCTGGTGAACGTACATACACGAATGATGAATACCTCTGGGAGTTAAGTACTGGACAAACAAGCAGTGGAATAAATCAATCGTTTACCTTTAATGCCGCAGGCCAACATGCCATTACACTTACTGTTGATGGTGCATCCAAAACCAGGGTCATTGTTGTTAAAGACACACCAACGGCCAATTTTACAGCAAGTACTACAGGTGGTTATGCCCCGTTTAAGGTTCAATTTACAGATGAAACGATATCCTCCCACGCAATAAATTCATGGCGATGGAATTTTGGTGATGGCATTCAAAGTGTTCAGCAGCATCCAGAACATATTTATGAACGTGCCGGTACATATACAGTGGAATTTACTGTCGTTGATAAGAATGGTAACAGTGACACCAGTACAAAATATTATTTTATTACAGTCCTTGACACGATTCCAGAGGTTGATTTTATTGCGAGACGAACCATTGGCAATGCCCCGCTGACTGTCCAGTTTTTTGATACAACCACGTCCTATCAAGCTCTGAAAAGCTGGAACTGGAATTTTGGTGATAAGGGAGCCAGCAGCACCAATCAAAATCCAGTGTATATCTATCATGAACCGGGGAAATATACGGTCAGCTTAATTGTAAAAGACAGCAATGGCAGCTACATTGAAACCAAACAAGAATTTATTGACGTCAAGAGCGATGCTAAAATCTTGCATGTCTGTCAATCGTGTGGAAAAAGATCAAATGATTATATCACCATTCAGGCTGCAATTAATGTGGCTGCAAATGGCGATATGATAGAAGTTTATGATGGCTCTTATCGTGAAAATATTTCATTTAAAGGAAAAAATGTCAAAGTGTATTCAGCAAATGGTCCCATCGCGACTTCTATCCTTTCACCTGTTGGCAGCAATACCAGTGTAGTTACTTTTAATCAGAATGAAAACTCCGGTGCGGTATTACAAGGATTTACTATTTCCAGCGGCAACGCCCAATATGGCGCAGGTATATTAATTGCGAATGGTGCATCTCCCTCAATTACCAACTGTACAATAAAAAACTGTACCGCAGAAAAAAGTGGTGGGGGGATCGCTGTAATCGGAAATAACAGCAATCCAAATATTTCAGGTGTAACGATCAGTGATAACTATGCCACCAATGGTGCAGGAATTGCCTGTCTGGATAATGCACGTATTTTCATGGATAATGTCTCAATTAATCAAAATATTGCCAATGATAGTGGTGCTGGTATCTATGTATTTGCGGATGCTGCCATTCTCGCTAAAAATGTTACTGTTAAAGATAATACAGCAAGCAATTATGGTGGCGGAGTCTACTTAAACCAGACAAGTACAATTCTACGCGGTATGACAATCAAGAATAATAAAGCTGCTTATGGCAGCGGGATTGCCATGCGCGCCAATGTGTCAACCTTGATTGATCAATGCCGTATTACAAATCAATTAACTGCAAACAAAGGGGGCGGTATTTATGCATGGAGTTGTGATTCTCCAGAAATTAGAAATACTTACATTACATTGAATATGGCCAATGAAGGCGGTGGTATTTATTTTGATAATGTCACAACCCCGCTGATACACTTTTCAACTTTGGCTGATAACTATGCGAATTCTGGTGAAGGTGAGGCAATTCATGTATTTTCAGATACACCAGACATTTCTCCAATAGTGAATGTCAGAAACTCAATATTATGGGATGGTGGCCAGGAAATTAAAACTGAGCCGGAAAACCTTGTCATCGTGTCATGGTCAGATATTGCGAAGCCAGAAATACTGACCAGTATCGATTGGATTGATTATACTGGAAATATCAATCTTGATCCAATTTTTTCAAATGATGTATACTATAATCTGCTTCAGGGATCTCCTTGTAAGAATATAGCCAGCACAGAAAATGCTCCCAATGTCGATTATCATGGTGATTCTCGTCCACTGGGAACAGGTTATGATATGGGTGCTGATGAAGCCACCAATGTCCCTCCGGTTGCTCAGGAATGGACAGTGAATGTCCTTGAAGATGAACCCACCGAAATTACACTTCGGGCTGCAGATGAAGATGGCGACAATTTGACATATCAGATTGTTGAATACCCTCAGAATGGTCAGTTGATCGGAATTGGGAGTATACGTACATATGAGCCTGATACGAACTATAATGGAACAGATTCTTTTTCATTTATAGTTTCTGATGCCAGGTATGATTCTAATAGAGGAAAAGTTACAATTAATGTAGACCCGGTAAATGATCCGCCGGAATTTACCATAGACTCTAAAATTGAAGTTTATGAAAATTCTGCCACAACGCGTATTGATCGCTGGGTAAATGATTTCAATTGCGGTGCTGGCGGTCACTCCAGTGAATCCATGCAGACCCTCAGCTTTCATGTTACAAAGATAACGAACCCTGAAAATTTTATCAATCCGCCTGTAATAACAAATGAAGGCACAATTACCTTTACAATTGCAGATGATAAAACAGGGACATCACAGATCACAGTTGAATTGCATGATAATGGATATACGAATAATAATGGACAAAATATCAGTTCTCCCAGGCTGTTTGATATTGAAATTAAGGATATCAACGATCCACCAACATTTACAGTGAATCCGGATTATCTCAGTTTTACCGTGTGTGAAGATGCCTTAAATGTTTCAATAAAGGAATATGTCCATAATATCAGCAAGGGGTCAATTAATGAAAAGGACCAGAGAGTCTGGTTTGAGATATCTGTAGATCACCCCGAACTTTTTCAACTGCAGCCAGCTATTGCAAGTGAAGGCGACAACCTGACAGTTGGCACACTGACATTCGTACCCGCACCAGATATGAATGGTATTGCGAAACTGACCATTCTTCTTAAAGATAATGGATGTCCAGATACAGGCTGCACCGCTGGCAGCGATACCAGTATTCAACATAATGCGACAATTAAGATTGTGCCAGTTAATGATCGTCCGAACTTTACTTCTGGTGGTGATGTTACTGTTAATGAAGATAGCGGTACCCAAATTGTTGAAAACTGGGTTAAAAATCCAACCAAAGGCCCATCAGATGAAAATGGACAAACCCTGTCATATATTCTATCGTCTAACTTCCCAACGCTTTTTCAAACGGATCCATCAATTTCATTGACAGGCGACTTAACTTTTACACCCGCCAAAGACATGCATGGTGTGGCAACTGTTACAGTTAAAGCGCGCGATAATGGTGGAACAGCACAATGTGATGCCAACTGTATTGGCATTGATACCAGTTACCTCAAAACATTTCTGATCATTGTCAAGGAAGTGAACGATCCGCCTACATTTACTCCAGGTAACAATATTGTCTCAGTTATTGAAGATGAAGATGATGGCGGTCGCATTGAAAAGCAATGGGCAACAAATGTCAGTTCTGGAGCAAATGAAGATGATCAAACAGTTAGATTTCATACGTCTACAGAACAGGTAAAGATGTTTTCTTATGCACCTTACATTTCCAATAATGGTATCCTTGCATTTGCACTAAATCCACATGTTTATGGTGAGGCAAATGTTTCTGTCTATCTGAAAGATTCACTCGGTGCGAGCAGTCAGGTATCAATTTTTACAATAAAAATTTCAGAAATCAATGATCCACCAACCTTTACAATGAGCAACCAGCTTTCTGTACTGGAAGACAGTGGCGAAAGATTTTTTTCCAATTGGGCAGATAATATTTATAAAGGACCAAATGCCCAGTTGTATGAGGAACCATTTAATGAAAAAGATCAATCAGTTAAATTTAGGTTGACAACAAACACAACGAATTTCTTTTCAATTAAACCAGAAATTGACAGCCAGGGTACACTGAGATTTAAAACTGCCAGTAATGTGAATGGTACGGCAAAGATTACAGTAAAACTCATTGATAATGGCACAAGCAATGGTGTGGATGATTTTCAAGAAAGTGATGAAAAAGAATTCACGCTGACTGTTACAGCAGTTAATGATGCACCTTCCTTTGATTTTAATTCATCTTATCTGGAATCGAATAATGTGTTAGAAATTAATGAAACAGCAACCCCTGATCTGATGTCATACAGTCCATTCATTATAAACATTCATGAAGGCGGTATAAATGACAATGAATCAGAACAAACATTGAACTTTGTTGTTACATCAAATAATTCCGAATTGTTTACGACACAACCCACAATAGACAAATATGGCTCCCTCAGATTTGAGCCAAAATCCAATGCTGCCGGATTGGCTGTTGTAAATGTTTCTCTACATGATACGGGTGGTACTGCCAATAATGGAAAAGATACCAGCCCTGCAAAAACCTTTACCATAAAAATAATTGCGGTAAATAATCCACCGGTATTTACCCTGGGAACTGACCCCATTGTTGTCCCGGAAGATTGCGGTTTCTATGAAGAAACCGGTTGGATTACCGGTATCAGTCCTGGTGGCGGATCAGATGAGACGGATCAAATACTCACCTTTGTTATCAGCGTTGAAGGGGGCAATAATGATCAATTTTTCACGCAAACCCCCAAAATTGTGTTTGACAATGGCATTGGCAATTTATTGTTTGAGCCAGGACCGGATAAGAATGGAGAACGACGTATCAATGTGTTTCTCAAAGACAATCTGGATGCTAAAAGTGCGACCAGAACCTTTACAATAAGAGTGGAATCCATAAACGATCCACCATCATTTGATCTGAATTATGAAACTTTGACAATTAATGAAGATAAGGGAGAGATGTCTATCAACATGGCCAGTAACATGTATGCTGGTGCTGCAGATGAAACTGATCAGACAGATCTTTCTTTTCATGTGTCAGTGAATGATCCCGACTTATTTTCAGTCCAACCCGCCATAAACAGTGAAGGCATTTTGACTTTTCAAACGGGTGCCAATAAAAGTGGGGATTGCACGATCAAAGTCAGATTAGATGACAATCAAGCGGAAAATAATATCAGTTTGGAGCAGACATTTATATTGTCCATTGAAGAAGTGAATGACCCTCCAACATTTGTTATCGGCCCGGACCAGACAATTAAAGAGGATTCACGCGTTCAATATTTGTTGAATTGGGCCACCAATATTGATGCCGGTGCATCCAATGAAAGTTATCAGCTACTATCATTTATTGTTGAAGCCACAGATACGACCCTGTTTCTTGTTCAACCAGCGGTTCGCAGTGATGGCATGCTCAGCTATACGCCTGCACCGAATGCATTTGGTTCAACGCAGGTTCGTGTATCACTTAAAGATGATGGTGGCACAGCTTATAATGGAGATGACACCAGCAACGCCCAGTCATTCGGTATTACCATACTGGCTGTTAATGATCGACCATCATTTGATATCAGCCAAGAACCTGTTAACTGCGATGAAGATTCAGGTCTTCAGTTAGTTAAGAATTGGGCATATAATGTCAGCCCGGGGCCACTGAATGAACATACCCAGGAATTGACTTTTGTGATCAGTACAAACAACGATGCACTGTTTGAAACCCTGCCACAAATGGACCCATTTGGACATCTCCAATTCACGCCAGCAGAAAATGCCTTTGGCAGTGCTGCCATATCTGTTTACTTACAAGACAATGGTGGAATGGATAATAATGGCATCAATAAAAGTTATGTCAAACAGTTTTCCATTGTTATTGATCCGGAAAATGATAAACCGAGTTTTGTGGTTGGCCAGGATATCACTGTTCGTGAGGATGCTTCCAATCAGAAATTTACTAATTGGGCAACACAAATTTCTGCCGGTGCTGATAATGAGGATCAGGTATTAACCTTTAAATATGAAATTGATAATGATCATTTATTCAGCACATTACCGAATATTTCGCGGGATGGCACATTGACGTTTACCCCTGCGGAAGATGAAAATGGATTTACACAGTTGACCATATGGCTGGAAGATGACACCAAATATGGTGCCAAACAGATCAGCCTTCAGCAGACATTTACGATCAATATCTTGAAAGTAAATGATAAACCAGTATTTAGTGTCGGCCCGGAACTGACTGTCTATGAAGATTCCGGCAGTCATGTCAAACCAGAATGGGCCTATGATATCAGTGCCGGTGCAAATAATGAATCCGGTGAGATGCTGACATTTCATACGTCAACGGATAACACCGCATTATTTCAGCGATTGCCGCAACTGACGCCTGATGGCGATCTGAGTTTTACCCTTTCACCCAATCAATGGGGAACAGCGACTGTGACCCTGACTTTGAATGATACCGGTGGAACGGAAAATGGTGGCCAGGATATCAGTAACACTGAAAGAATTACAATAAAGGTATTGTCTGTAAATGATGGGCCTTATTTTACAAAGGGTCCGGATCAATTGGTTTCTGAAGGTGCCCCTTTGCAGGAAAAACCGAATTGGGCCACCAATATCAATGCCGGTCCCCCTGATGAATCAGATCAAACAATCCTGTTTTTAATTGTTGTGGATAAGCCGCAACTCTTTGAAGTACAACCGACAATTTCATCTGATGGAAAACTGACTTACAAACCCGCAGTAAATGCCAGTGGTATTGCGACAGTAAATGTTCAGGCAAAAGACAATGGCGGTACGGCAAATGCTGGTGTTGATATGAGTGAGATAAAGACCTTTACCATAACCATTCAAGGCTCCAATGATCCGCCAACCTTTGTAAAAGGCGAGGATCCAACGGTTCTTGAAGATTCAGGCGAACAAATTTTCTCTTATTGGGCAACACAGATCAGTGCCGGTGGTCCGGGTGAAGAAGATCAGGAATTGACCTTTGTGGTGACAGTAAATGATTCCAGTCTGTTTGAGAAAGAACCTGTTATTTCAGAAGAAGGAACCCTCACATTTACGCCTGAAGCAGACCAGTTTGGAGAAACCAGTGTTGAAGTATTTCTGCAGGACAATGGTTCCGGTACCAATATGAGTACTGTTGAAACCTTTAATATTATCATTTCACCCGTCAATGATCGGCCTTCATTTACACGCGGTGCCAATTTGATCATTTTTGAAGATCGCGGTGAACAGATCATTCCCAACTGGGTAACCAATATCAGCGTTGGCCCCTGGAATGAAGAAAAAGAACAAACACCAGAATTTCAGATCATTCCGGAAGATCCCAGATATTTTGCTGCGGGCCCCTATATTTCTGAAAATGGTGAGCTGAAATATACCCCCGCTCTGAATCGCAATGGAGATGTCAGTGTGCGAATATATCTTAAAGATGATGGCGGCAGATTATATGGCGGTGAAGATACCAGCTATCCCCAGGATTTTAATATTACCATTTTGGGAATAAATGATGCACCATCATTTAATCTTCATGCTTCCAAGTATAGTGTCAAGGAAGATTCCGGCAGACAGGTCATTTCCAACTGGGCATCCAATATTAATACAGGTGCTGTTGATGAAGCCGGACAAACTGTCGTATTTCGTTTGTCCCACAAATTTGAGTACTTGTTTTCCGAACAACCGGCTATATCACAAAATGGAGTACTGTCCTTTACGCCAAAACCCGATGCCAGCGGAGAAGCTAAAATTCTGGTATTTCTTGAGGATGATGGCGGTACTGCCAATGGCGGGGTAAATGTCAGCACCACAAAAGAGTTTATCATTGATATTATTGCAATTAATGATCCCCCTACATTTAATAAAGGGGCTGATGTTCGTGTCAATGAAGATTCCGGGGCCAAGGTGGTAAGCAATTGGGCACAAAATATCAGCCCGGGGGCAGTATCAGAAATTGGTCAGACATTGACATTTGTTCTTGATGTGAGCAACGCATCATTGTTTGCTTATGGGCCGGAAATTTCATCGGTGGGGACATTGACATTCACACCTGCACCCAATACATCAGGTACTGCATACATTAACGTTACGCTACAGGATAATGGGGGTGTGGATTATGGCGGAGACTTTACCAGTGATATGCAGGACTTTGTGATTGAAATTATTCCAACAAATGACAAACCAACATTTACTGTCGGCCCCAATCAGGAAGTTCTCGAAGGTGCCGGAAATCAAATTGTGGCCCAATGGGCAACAAACATATCTGCAGGAGCTGAGGATGAAAATGATCAGACGCTTCAATTCAAACTGGTAACAAACAATCCTGCCCTTTTTATTCGCGAGCCTGCTGTGAATGATGATGGTACATTACATTACGAACTTAAGGATAATGTTTCCGGGGTTGCATCAGTTACAATTTATCTGGAAGACAATGGGCCCAGCACACCGCCCAATCAAAATATCAGCGATGAAAAATCGTTTAAAATAACTGTATTGCCAGTTAATGATCCGCCCTCTTTTACCAAAGGGCCAAATAAATATATTTCTGAAGATGCCAGCGAGCAACAATTTGAAAAATGGGCCACAAATATCAGTCCCGGACCAACAGATGAATCTTCGCAAATTCTTACGTTCAGCATTACAACGGATAATGATGATCTCTTTGCTGTCTATCCCACAGTTACATCAACCGGTACCCTGATTTTTAAAACCAAACCAGATTTGAATGGCGTTGCCAACGTAAGTATTCAATTACATGACAATGGTGGCAGCACGAATGGTGGGATTTCATCGTCAGCCATCCAGGTTTTTATGATCACAGTGTATGAAGTCAATGATCAGCCCACATTTACAAAAGGAACTGATCAAATCATACTGGAAGATGCCGGCGAACAAAATGTCATTGGATGGGCAAAAGATATCAGCCCGGGTCCTGTCAATGAATCAGGTCAGTTACTGACATTTCACGTCACCCCTGATAATGCGTCATTGTTTGCTGTCCCACCAGAAATTAGTATGACAGGCAAACTGACATATACACCCAAAAATGATATTTTTGGTTCTACACTGGTTTCTGTATTCCTGAGAGATAATGGCGGTGTGGAAAATGGCGGTAATAATACCAGTGCCATGTATCAGTTTACCATTCGCATTGAGTCTGTGAATGATGCGCCCTCATTTACACCTGGACCCGGAAAAACAGTTTACAAAAGTTCTGGATTAAATTCATTTTCTAATTGGGCAACCAATGTTATCCCTGGACCAACCAATGAGTCGAGTCAAACACTGAATTTTGTTTCAGCAACCAGTGGTGATAACATCTTTACACAAAATCCTTCAGTTTCGCCCACAGGAACGTTATCTTTTGTTGTTGCCAGCGGTCGCTATGGTACTGCAACAGTTTCATTGTACTTAAAAGATGATGGCGGCACATTAAATTATGGTGATGATCGGTCTGATACAATTACATTTCAAATTTCTGTCATAGATGCCAACGCGCCACCATTCTTCACAAAGGGTTTGGACCAGTCAGTTCCGGAAGATTGTGGGGAAATTCGTATCTCAAACTGGGCCACTGGAATTGATCCAGGCGCGCCGGATGAAACAGCACAGTCTGTTGAATTTTATCTTTCTACTGATAATGATAATCTATTTGGAATACTGCCTCAAATATCTCCAACAGGTGAATTAACATTCACACCAGCACCCAATCTTTATGGTGAGGCAAATGTTTCTGTGTATTTAAAAGATGATGGCGGCACAACCAATGGCGGAAATGATACCAGTAGTTCACAGGAATTTCATATTGAAGTTTTATCGGTAAACGATAAACCAGAATTTCGCATGGAAAATGATTTTAATTGTGAAGAAGATGGCCCTGAACAGTTTATTATAGATTGGGCTTATGATATCAAAGCTGGACCTGACAACGAATCCGGCCAGGCATTGACATTTCTTGTGACATCACAAAAACCAGAATTGTTTAGTAAAGAACCGACAATTATGCCTTCAGGAACGCTTATCTTTAAGAGTGCGCCAAATGCCAGCGGTGATGTCATTGTAACTGTTCAATTACAGGATGATGGCAGCGTATTAAATGGCGGTCAAGATACCAGCAATGATGTCCATTTTACTATACATATTACGCCTAAAAATGATCCACCAGTCAATACAACCATTCCCTGGATTACCGGTACGCCTGAAATTGGGGAAACACTTACCGGGCACCAGGGGGTATGGAATGACAATATTGATACAAACCCAGGAACATTGACACCTTTTTATCAATGGCAGGAAGCTTATAGTCCTTTGGAAACAAGTCCTTCAGATATTTTGGGAGAACGACAAGATACGTTTACAATTTTAAATACAACAAAGCCGTATGTCCGTCTTGAAATAACAGTCTGGGATGATGGTGAAGGCACACCGGGAAGTCTTTCAACAATAGCATATTCAAGATATATTGGCATTGGCAAAGATCCTGCTGATATTGATGACAATGGCAGGGTGGACCTGGCTGATGTATTGATTACCATTCAGGCATTGTCTGGTATTGCCTCCGAAAAACCAATGGTTGGCGGTGATATTAATGGAGATGGCCAGCTTGGGCTTGCGGATGTAATTTATATTCTGGTGGAATTGAGTCAATAATCATATGTGAAACGTTTTCTAAGGAATGCTTTAATTTTCCATTGACAATATTCGGACAGGTCTGACCTGTCCGAATATTGTCTGACTATACAAATTGGGGAACTTGTACTTTATGTAACGGAAAAACAGAATCCTGCTTTATATTGGTTCAAGTGCAATTCCGCTTGCTAACGCGCGCGGCTCAGAAAATTTCGGCAGTTTTTAATCTGGGCCGCGCGCGCTTGCTAACGTGCGCGGCTCAGAAAATTTCGGCAGTTTTTAATCTGAGCCGCGCGCGCTTGCTAACGTGCGCGGCTCAGAAAATTTCGGCAGTTTTTAATCTGAGCCGCGCGCGCTTGCTAACGTGTGCGGCTCAGAAAATTTCGGCAGTTTTTAATCTGAGCCGCGCGCGTTAGCAAGCGGGACTGTACTTGAAGCAAATATCAAACAGCCTTTCTGAAGACGCACAAAAGTTAGGCTAATCTAAAATTTGCCCGAAGGGCACTATGTTCAATTACCCTAAGGAGAAAAAATGATAAAAATTGGTATAATCGGCGGCTCCGGACTGGATGACCCCAAGCTTCTAAAAAATGTGGAAGATTTGGATATCACCACACCATATGGTAAACCCTCATCACCACTGGCATCTGGATTAATTAATGACATACCGGTATTAATTCTGGCAAGACACGGCAGAAAACATCAGTATAGTCCAACTCAGGTAAACAATCGGGCCAATATTCATGCGTTGAAAGAATCAGGAGCAACACATATTATTGCAACAACTGCCTGCGGGAGTTTACAGGCGGAAATTAAACGCGGCGACATGATTATTCTGGATCAATTTATTGATTTTACAAAACATAGAATCAATACATTTCACGATTCTTTTGAAAAGGGTATCGCGCATCCCATTATGGCAGATCCCTTTGACTCGCATTTAAGAAAGCAGTTGTTTGATTCAGCGAAAAAATTAAATTATCGGGTACATGAAAAAGGCACAGTTGTCACAATTGAAGGCCCACGATTCTCAACACGGGCTGAATCCCACATGTTCAGAAGTTTTGGTGCAGATGTGATCAATATGTCTACTGCGCCTGAAGTTGCGTTGGCCGTTGAGGTGGAAATCCCATATGCGGCGGTGGCCATGTCCACAGATTATGACTGCTGGAAAGATGATGAGCCGCCCATGACATGGCAGGAAATACTCGATGTGTTTAACGATAATGCGGAACGTGTAAAAAAACTGATTATTCAAACATTGTCGTTGATTTAGTATGGAGCATTGTACATGTATACTTGGTGGTTTATTTTTCCTGCATTTGTTATCATGGATTTACTGTTCGGTGATCCGGAAAAACCCTTTCATCCCATACGATGGATGGGAAAAGCAATTGACATATTAGAGCCTGTCTTTCGAAAAAGAGTCAAAGGAGAACAGCTTGCAGGAACTTTATTTGTCATTGTGCTGGTATCTGGTACATGGCTGATAACTTTTGGCATAGTGTCAATTGCGCATTGTCTTTCCCATGAATTTGCAATCGTGATAGAAATTGTTATCCTGTTTTACACCCTGTCAATTCATTCTTTAATTCTTTCAGGCATGACAGTTTATACGCATTTAAAAAATGGCCACATTGAAAAAGCACGCATTGCAGTATCCATGATTGTGGGCAGAGATACAAAACAATTGGATAGAAATGCTTTGACTAGTGCCACCGTTGAAACCCTGGGAGAAAATTTTGTTGATGGTATCGTGACACCATTATTCTTTGCGACAATTGGCGGCGCACCATTGGCAATGGCTTTTAAAATGATCAGCACACTGGATTCAATGACAGGATACAAGAATGAGAAATATCGCCATTTTGGGAGTACTGCTGCCCGATTAGATGATATAGTCAATTGGATTCCTGCACGCCTGTCACTGCTTTTTATTGGTATTGGCGCAAGGCTCAGTGGCTTTTCCAGTGACAATGCCTGGAAAGTTGCATTGAATGAGGGAAGTCATCATCCCAGTCCCAATGCAGGGTATCCTGAGGCGGCTTTTGCTGGTGCCTTATACGTACGTTTAAATGGCCCCAATGTTTATCAGGGAAGATTAATTAACAAACCCTATATTGGAAAAGATTATCAAACCCCAAACGTGGCACATATTCTTCAGGCCTGTTGTCTGGTGCTTATGTCATCAATGATATCAGTATTATTTTTCTGGTGTTTGGGAATGGTTTTTGATAAAATATAATAAAAACAGGCAAGTTACATGAACAACAAAGATTATTGGATTAATGAGGAGCCGTATTATTTATCAAGCGGCAATGAAATAGATATTTTTAAGGCTTCCTATGATGCCCGATTACCAGTCATGCTCAAAGGCCCTACAGGATGCGGAAAAACACGTTTTATAGAATCCATGGCATACCTTTTGGAACGTCCATTAATTACTGTTTCCTGCCATGAAGATTTGTTTGCCTCAGACCTTATTGGCAGATATTTACTTCAAGGGGATGAAACTGTCTGGCAGGATGGCCCACTCACGACTGCTGTTCGCATTGGAGCGATTTGTTATCTTGATGAAGTGGTTGAAGCCAGAAAAGATACAACAGTTGTCATTCATCCCTTGTCTGATGATCGTCGGACATTAAATATTGACAAAAAGGGCGAAGTCCTGAAAGCCCATGACAATTTTTTGATTGTGGTTTCATACAACCCTGGTTATCAATCTGTGATTAAAGACCTGAAACAAAGTACACGACAACGATTTGTCTCAATCAGTCTGGATTATCCGAAAACAGAACTTGAAACAAAAATTGTGGCCCATGAAGGCGGTGTTGACACTAAGGTTGCGTCACAACTGGTGGCATTGGCAACTAAGGTCAGAAACATTCGAGAACATGGTCTTTCTGAAGGTGCCAGCACCCGATTGCTAATATATGCCGCAAAATTGATTACACGCGGTATTCCAATGGTTGATGCCTGTAAAACTGCCATTTGCCTGCCGCTTACTGATGATGATTCATTGCAGGAAACACTTCATGATTTAATTGAAGACATCTTTTAGTTCGTCATGACGCATCACAAACAAATAATTCAAACATTTGTCAGGTATTCACCAGACATGGTCGATACACTCAAACATCGACTGGATCTACCGCATCAATTTTCACAACAGGATCTCCTGGCATTTTCACGCCATGTTGAATGGGCCGGTCGTCTGGATAGACGGTTTTCCAAAGCCCTTGCATCAGGTGGGATCGCCCTGCTTGATGCACCGGAATCCTATCAATTTTATATTCAAAAAGTAAAAACCTATGGTCAGTACGGTGTGACACAAGGAATGGCCATTGCAAAAAGTTTATATCGCGTTTTATTGTGTTGCCAGAAAAAAATGCAGATAATATTTCTGCAAACCATCGAAAACATGCGCCAGACTGGCTCACATACATTGACCGCACCATTCAATGTCTTGTGTGAATTACTGGATGAACCCGATCAGGCCAGTGCAGATTTGTATATCGAATTACTTCATCATACCTTTTCTCAATCTTTACGATTTCAGGACAGCCAGATGTTATCAAAAACAATCCCGCAATGTTGCGCATCCATGCATAAAGACCGGCGATTGTACCAGATGAAACAATTGGCACGTGTCATTAATTTCTATCCGCAATGGGCATCACATTTTTCAAAAGGCATGCAGGAAGGCTTGAATATCTTATCTGAGTCCGCATTAAAACAATTTGTTGATGAAGCCGTTGATCGATATGAAAATAATCCCGAACGTGGTGCCATATTTTTAACAATTGACTCTGAAATTGCACAGGAAAAATATCGTGAACTGCAATCTGTTGTCGCGCTTTCACAAATTGTTCAACCGCTGGTTCATTATGTTCAAGCACGAACCGGGCTGCCATTAAAAATTTGTCCGGTATCTGAACTTGAAAATGATGACAATTCTATACAAGTCTGCACTGATGGCAAAACAATATATTTGCCTGATGAAATGGGGATTTTTTCCAGCAGGCGTGATAATATAAGAATTTATAAATGCTTACTTCGATTTGAGGCCGGATTGTGTGAATATCATACATTTAATTTTGATCTGGAAAAAGTATTGGCACAGATTGATAAACCAGGCCTGGCAAAACATCAGGATTTGATTACTCCTGATCCAGACTATTTTTTCTCATTGTTTCAGCACCCGACAATGGCAGAGGATTTATTCAATGTCATTGAACAGGGGCGTATTCGATTGTGTTTATCCAATCATTATCAAGGTATGATTCGTCATGCCTTACCAATGATTCAAAAAGAAACCGTGCGCTTAATAAAACACCATACAAAGTCTTCACCCATATTTTATTTATATGCCCGCATTGCGTTGAATATGAAAAAAAAACATTGCCGGATAATATACAATGGCTTAGATGAAATGATTGATAAAATTATTGATAACCTTTCGCATGAAATGGATGTGAATCAATCTGCTGCACTTGTCTATCAAGTTTTTCCGGATGTCTATCAATGGTATAAACAAAAAAAAATTGATTATACAAGGCTGCATCCACCATTTGGTAGAAAAATCAGCATTCGATTGTTTTACAGGCAGTTGCATTCTTTTGACATTCGCGCCAAAATTATTCGACAAAAATTGAAAGAACTGGATATCCCCATTTATCAATCAGATATTCGTAACCGGTTATCTGAAAAAAAAGGAGTGATTACGATTCGAGATATTCGTCGCATGTATAAGATACGCACGGGCAAGCAACTCGAAATGAATGATACGCAAATTGATCAATTATTTGAAAAATCTGAAAGAGCGGCATCAGAAAATACCTTAGTCAGCAAGAATGAGGCTTTCACTTACAAGGAATGGGATCATCATTATTGTGACTATAAACCTGCGCATACGCGCGTATATTGTAAAACAATGGAAGCTGGTGCCAAAGGATTGTATTTTTATGAACTGACACTCAAACGATATAGAGGGATTCTCAAACGCATCCGAAAAAGTTTTGAATTACTGCGTCCTCAGGGGATGGTATTATTGAGACAATGGTGTGAAGGAGATGAATTTGATTATCGCGCATTAATTTCGTATGCGGTTGATCGAAAAATCAAGCAAACACCAACAGATCGTTTATATATCAAGCATGTTAAACAGCAGCGGGATGTATCAGTATTTTTATTGGTTGATTTATCGCGATCAACTGGATTTCGAATTTCAGGATCACATCAACGTGTATTGCAGGTTGAAAAAGAAGCCATTGTTTTGTTTTGTGAGGCTCTTCAGCAATCCGGAGATCGTTTCGCCATTGCAGCCTTTTCAGGCCTTGGAAGACAATGCGTTGACTATTATCTTGTCAAATCTTTTGCTTCACCGCACTCATCAGAGATCAAACGCCGTATCAGTGCATTATCGCCCTGTCGCAGTACACGAATGGGTGCTGCGGTGCGTCATGCCACAACACAAATATTGCAGACAACATCAAAGGTACGTCTGATGATTATTTTAAGTGATGGCCTTCCCAACGATCTGGATTATAAAGATGCATATGCCATTGCAGATACACGAATGGCAATACGTGAAGCCAGGGCCATGAATGTATATGTTCATGGCATTACAGTAAATGTTCAGGCTTCCGATGATCTGGACACCTTGTATGGAAAGGGTAAACACACCCTGATACAGGATGTGCGAGAATTGCCGGATAAGTTACCCGTGATTTATCGGCGATTGACGGGTTAAATTTTAGATGCCAAACAAAGTTGAACAAACTATAAACATAAACTTGCATTATTCCAGCAAAGTTGATAATTTCAGTCTTTAAGGCTGTCATCATCAGCCAGTAATAAAAATAATAATACGCTATCATTTTTTTTTGATAGCCATAAAACAATAGGGAGACACATATGAGCGAATTAATGACAAACGTGGACACCTTCTGGCTCCACATGGATCAACCCACAAATTTAATGATTATCACATCCGTTCAAGAGTTTGAAGAAGTTTTAAATTATAAAGATCTCAAAGAAACCATCGAAAAACGCCTTCTGGTATTTGATCGGTTCACCCGTCGTGTTGTCAAACCTGTTTCAGGGGTAGGTATTCCGACATGGGAGGATGATCCCACATTTGATATCCGATCACATCTTCATCGAATGGCACTTCCTGCACCTGGGGACAAAAGCGCACTTCAGGAAATGATCAGTGATTTGACCGCCATTCCAATGGATCGTTCTAAACCTTTATGGCAGATGTATTTAATAGAAAACTATTATGATGGTTGTGTGCTGTTCACGAAAATTCATCATAGTATTGCTGATGGCATTGCATTGATCCATGTGTTGCTCTCCCTGACAGATACCCAGCCCGATCTGAATAAACAGGATAATTTTCCGGTCAAAACAGAAAAAGGGAAAAAACAAAAAGAAGGCCCCATGAAGAAAAATATTCGTGAGGCAGTAAACATTACCAGACAACTTGGTAAAGTTCTCAAAAAAGAATGCATTGAATCCATTACCAATCCATTTCATCTGATTGATCTGGCGCGTGTGAGTACCGGATTTGCATTTGATTTTGCAACAGTGCTGACCCGCCTGATGGTGATGCCGCCCGATCCAAAAACATCCTTAAAGGGACCGTTGGGCATTCGTAAACATGTTGCCTGGAGCCAGCCAATCAGTCTTGATGATGTTAAACTCGTGGGGCGAAGTGTTCATGCCACTGTAAATGATGTCTTGATTTCAACAGTCAGCGGCGCGCTGCGTCGATACTTGCAAACGAAGAATAACAAGGTTAACGAATTAGATTTACGAGTGGCTGTTCCAGTCAATATTCGTCGGCGCGGACGAGAAAAAGAGCTTGGCAATAAATTCAGTTTAATTTTTCTGGCCCTGCCAATTCATGTGGAAGATCCAGTCATACGTGTGCGCGAAGTGAAACGTCGGATGGACAATTTAAAAACATCTCCCGATGCAATTATCGGATTTCAAGCACTCAATGCACTTGGCGTTTCTCCGGCCAATCTGGCCAAAAAAGCTGCGCATTTTCTGGCCAATAAATCCACTGCTGTGTTAACCAATGTCCCAGGGCCAAAAAAGCAATTGTATTTTGCAGGTAAAAAAATCAAAAATATGATGTTCTGGGTACCCAGAATTGGTCAGGTTGGTCATGGTATCAGTATCATCAGTTATAATAATAATGTTACTATCGGCGTGGCAACAGATGCAGCACTTGTTAATGAACCCGAAGAAATTTTACAGGCTTTTGAGGATGAATTCAACCACATTGTCTCTCTGGCCAAATCCGGCAAAATTGAGGGTGATCCATTGATCATCAATGACATGCGCGCAGCACCTGAAACAAATGTTCAGGAAGATCTTGAACATGAGCCTATCTTTTTTCCCTCACTGGCAGATACCAGGTGGCGAGAAGTCTTATCAGACTATTTGGAAGAAACGGAACATGCACAAATAGATGAATCTGACTCTGATGATATGGATGATGATTCCGAGGAGATATACGTGCCACCTGAAAGGTGTCGGGCATTGACAAAGAGTGGTACACGATGCAAGAATCTGGCTGTTTCAGACTCCATTTATTGTCGAATGCATGACAATCTGGCAAAAAAGAAAGAAATTCAAACTGTTAACATGCTTGAAGATGAAACTGATATTGGTTTTTAGAAACACGAAGGAATGCTCAATCAGAAACCGGAATCAAGCCTATGTTCAATGTTAAGATTCATATGTTCGCTCAGCCACAGGTTCATTTTCAATTATTGTACGAGGCGAAAGAACGTTTCCAACACAAAAAACTACGTTTGGCTTATAGACAATTTGAATGAACAAGGGTGCATTCAAAATAAAATGGATACCCAAGGCTGTGCCATAGCCAGACAGCTATTGGCACAACCTTGGGCTGGTATGTTTCACCCCATGAGATCTAATGATCACAAAGGTTCTCTCCGGTAGCAAGGGTTTGTTCAAGGTATTGTTTAACAAGAGATTCAGGTTCTTCAACTTGAGCACCAACAATAACCTGTATTTGCTGTTCACCAAATAACATGATTGCACGTTGTCCCATCCCACCTGCAATGACCAGGTTGACACCCAGTTCACCTAACCATCGCGGTAAAACGCCAGGTTCATGGGGTGGGGGGGTTAAGAACGCTTTATTTTTAATTTCGTTATTCTCGACTTCGATAACTGCAAATTGTTGACAATGGCCAAAATGGGCGGCAAGCTTCCCTTCAGCCAATGGAATTGCAATTTTCATGATTGAATACCTCCTAAAAAATTGTTGTTATTATCGACGTTCCACAAGGTAGCTAAACCCAATGACCTTCAACATTCGGGTTGCTTGCTGCTTGAAGCTGGCCATTTTTATAGCACTCAATAGATTCTCTGACAGTTCCTCTGGCACCGATATATACTTTTACACCTGCTGCTGACAGCACATTAAAGGCTTTTGGACCGCAATTTCCTGTAATCACAGCCTCGGCCTTATTGTCCACAACTGTTTTTCCAGCCTGAATGCCAGCACCTTGCGGCAAATTCAGATTCTGTTTATTTTCAATGACCTCAAACACACTGGTTTCTGGGTCAACCAAAATAAAATTTTCTGCACGTCCAAATCGGGGATCAATGGCAGCATCCAGGTCTGTTCCTTGTGATGTTATGGCTATTTTCATGAAAGCTCCTTATTAATAATTATTTAATTATGGTCCCATGCCACAACATCCTTTGGGATTATCGCAGGGAGTCTGTTGGCCACAACAAGTCGCTTGTGGTGCATGGGAACCTGAATTCTTTGTAAATGCGCCGGCACTCATTAGTTTTTCAACATTATGCCCGCAATTCGGGCATGACTCCGGCTGTGCATCAGATTGCAATTGCAATTGCTCAAATGTATGGTTGCACTTTTTGCATTGATACTCATATATTGGCATACTCATCCTCCTTCATTGAAATTAAACTAATAATATTATCAGATTGATGAGCATATGACAATAACTTTTCACATTTCAACCAAAATTAATTATTATTCATGGGAATCCAGAAAATTTGAAACGTTTTCCCAAACCTGTCGGATGGCCTGTGAAGCCGGGCCATCAGAAAAATCAATCGGGCTTTTTCCGGATACCATCGCTTTTGTGACTGAGGGATCGTAGGGCACTTTTCCCACGGCTGTTAATTGATATTCACTGGCTGTTTTGAATAATTGTTCACTCATGTCGTTGTTGAGATCACATTTATTGATACACAACATACCCGGTACTTTCAAAAACTTTGCCAATTCTGCAACGCGCTTCAGATCGTGCATGCCTGACAGTGTGGGCTCAGTAATAATCAAGATCGCAGTCGCGCCAGTAATTGATGCAATCACAGGACATCCAATACCTGGCGGCCCATCTGCAATGACCAGATCTCGATTTTCACTTTCTGCAAGGTCTCGTGCTGCTTTCCGAACAGTACTTACCAGAAGGCCGGAATTTTCTTCGGCGATCCCCAGACGAGCATGAACCATGGGCCCATAGGCTGTGCTGGAAATAAACCAATCACCGCATTTTCTTTGTGGAAAATCAATTGCATCTGATGGGCAAAAATGCACACATACACCACATCCTTCACATGCGATGGTATCAATTGTAAAATCATTAATGGCATCATACTGGCATCGTTCAAGACATTCACCACATTGTGTACATCGATTGAGATCAATAATGGCCTTGTGTCCCCCCATGAAATCATTACGATTTCTAATGGTGGGTGCAATGATGAGATGTAGATCCGCCGCATCAACATCAGCATCTGCCAGAACAAAATTCTTTGCCAGACTGGCAAATGAACCGACAATACTTGTTTTGCCTGTCCCACCTTTTCCACTGATGATTGTAAGTTCTTTCATCTGGCCTCCTGTTTGATGATCTGTTCAATTAGTTGTTGAAACTGAATTTTCATTTCCGGCACCACATCAATCATCAATTCGCCTTTGGAGTATGCAACAGCAATATCGCGGTGATATGGAATTTCCATCAATACAGAAATATTCTCTTCTCTGGCATAATCATTTACCCTGTGATCGCCGATACCAGCGCGATTAATTACAATGCCAAAAGGGATTTTTAAAAGCCGGACAGCCTCAACCGCAAGTTTCAGGTCATTCAACCCAAAGGGTGTTGGTTCTGTTACCAGGATAACGTAATCTGCCCGTCGGACTGTTTCGATCATCGGACAGGATGTTCCGGGGGGGGCGTCGATAATCGTGATACCATTATCCCATATTTCCTGTTGCACCCTGCCGATCAAAGGGGGCGACATGGCTTCACCCACATTAAGTAATCCGTGGATACAATCAACATGGTGCGCTTTTCCTTTTACCAATTGACCAAAAAGTCTTTCCTTTTCCTGAATTGCCTGATGAGGACAGACCATAATGCACCCTTTGCAGCCATGGCACATTTCATGAAAGGTCATCACTGTGGCATCTTTTAACACAGTAATCGCCTTGAATTCACAAATATCACCACATGCTCCACAATAATCACACTTATCCAGATCAACTTCAGGCACCATTCGGCTGACATCAATTGTTTGGACAACATCTGGTTTTAAAAAAATATGCGCATTGGGTTCTTCAACATCGCAATCCAGTAATTGTACTGGCGGTGGCAAAGACATGGCAATATTTACTGATACGGTCGTTTTGCCTGTCCCACCTTTACCGCTGGCGACAGCTATTTTCATTTGAATCTCCTTTTTATTATAAGTATATGCTTAAAACAGAGTCCTGTCAAGTCTGTTTTGAAATTATGCTAAAAAAAATGGGTTTCATATTTTCATTTGCCAGATCTCATCATATTGTGATATTGTCTTTTATATTTGACCAGAGATGAATATGATCGTCCAACTTAGTTTTTTTTATGGCATAATTATTACTGTTTCGTTCTACTCGTTCCCACTTTTTGCATGGGAATGCTCTATTTTGGGCATAAACCCAATTTTTTTTATAGGTAATTATGAAAAAAAAATTTTTCAACAAAAATATAACAGGACTTAGTATAGTATGTATATTCTTACTAAAAGTAACACTTTGCTTTTCTGCTGAAACTGTCTTAATTGGCGTAAATGAATATGCACCATTAATTTCGAAAAATATGGCATACAATGGCTCAGTCGGTCATATTTTGACTGATATTTTTGCTTTGGAAGGCATCAAGGTTAAATATGAGTGGGTTCCCTGGAAACGTGCTTATATCAGTGTTAAAAATGGCAAATATGATCTTACCCCCTGTTGGAGCAAAAATGAAGAAAGGGAAAAAGAAGTACTTTTTAGTGAACCACTCTATCAAATGTATCATGTTTTTTTTCACTTAAAATCAAATCCCCTTCAATGGCAGTCCTATGATGATCTGAAAGGCTTTAGGATAGGAGCAACCATAGGATACTTTTATGGATATGACTTTAAAAAAGCTGAAAAGGATGGAAAAATTATCGTGGACTATGCGCCAAGTGACGCGCTTAATTTTAAGAAACTGGTCGCTGGACGATTCCCTCTTTTTGTTGCAAATTACATTACAGGCTACACTATTGCACAAAAATCGCTTACGTCTGAAGATTTTTTTAAAATAACACATAACACCAAAACAGTTTCAACACCTTCAAATCATCATGTATTATTTGCTAAAACGGCAAAAGGAACACGTTTATGCCAACTGTTCAATAAGGGACTGAAACAGTTAAAAGAAAATGGATTATTTGACCAGTATTTAGAAAATCTTAACAACATGAAGCAAACAAGTGAAGCCCTGAAGCAAATGGAATAGAGGGGCATTTCAGCCTGTGAGTTTAAGTGCTAACCGCAATAAAGGAGATACAATGAATTTCGGTAAATATCTCAATATTTTTTCAAGAGCATTTGGTCGCGGTGTGTTTCCTTACCAAATGTCATGGGTCCTCGATTTGCCAGGCCGCGGATTAATCATGTCAGCCAAAACTGTTGCAAACAGGCTGCCAGTATCATATTCAGCAAAAGTTCTTGAGATAGGTCCAGGGTCTGGTTACTACAGCTTAGAAGTCGCTAAAAAGATCGTACACGGAAGGCTTGATATTCTTGATATTCAACAAGAAATGTTAGATAAATGCAAACAAAAGCTGGATTTGGCAGGATTGAAAAATTATGAAACACACCTCGGAGATGGAAAAACGCTGCCGTTTGAAGACAATGTATTTGATGCCATTTATATGGTTACAGTATTTGGAGAAATTGAGAATCGTAAAGATTTCTTAATGGAAGCGGCTCGCGTATTAAAACCGAATGGGGTTCTCTCTATTACTGAACATCATCCTGACCCCGATTTTGAGACATCAACCAATTTGCAAAATAGCGTTGAGTCGTTCGGCTTTAAATTAGTACAAAAATTTGGGTGGTATTGGGCTTATACATTGAATTTTTTCAATTGTGAAAGAAATGGTGGCTAACAGCATTCCTTTTAATCTTCATATTCTTAAAAATATGGAATCATACAAAAACATTTATTTCAAAGGCGGAATGATCATTCTGCCTGCCCCCATATGATACAAAATAATCCCCTTGTTTTGATCTTGAACAACGCTGCTCGCACCTTCACAAATACCTGTATTGGGCAGATTCCCTGCACTGATTCCTGAAGCAATCGTGACATTAATTGTGATGATATCGGAACCATATTCAAAACCATCAGTTACCTGAAGAACAAAAGAATCGTATCCAACAAAGTCTTGAGTGGGTGTGTATTGAATACCGGGTGACGCACCCTGTTCTGTAATAACGACTGTTCCATAAGTGGGGCCGGAATATATTGTCCATGTTAAGGGATCATAGTCAGCATCAGATGCGGTAATTGCGGGTTGATGCCATTCTCTTGGCCAGCCATTTTTATCCATTAACAAGGATATGGCATCTCCCTGAGAGATATTGGGTATTTGATTCATCACACAAAGGACAAACTCACATGCTGTCAGTCCTGATGAAATAAACGTATCCGCATTTGTATGTTGTGTAGCGGTCAATGCTGACCATTGGGTATCGGCATGGTCATCACGGGCAAACATTTTAAGATTGTTTTCAACTGTGACAATGGGGTTTCCTGTATACTGATAGCACGTTTCAAAAAACAGACTGTCGGAACCAACAGGAAAAACCCCCCAATGACGATTTGGATCTAAAATAGAAACTTCTTCATCGGTACTGCTGTAGTTTGGCGATCCCTTCATTAACACAACATGGATGCCTTCATATGATCCACTTGTTCCTGTCACTGAAAAGGAATCGCCATTACTATGCGAGACGCCGGCATTAAACTCTGAAGCCATGACACCTGTATAATCGTAACTGCTGTCAACGCCCAGGAGGACGCCTGAGGTTGTCCAGTTGCTGTCATCCATATTATACAGTTCGCCATGATGTTCATTATCTGTCAAATCATTCAGGATGGTTCCGGATGAATGATCAAAACGATAATATGCCACCAGTCCAACTTCACTTCCAGACAATTTTTTGCACATGTTTTCCCGGATGTCCTTTTGCGTCCGAACACCATTCCAGATACGAAGTTCATCAAGTTCTCCCTTATAATTCAACCCGACACTTGCCCATTCTCCAATCATCATATCTCCTGATCCCTGGTAATTATTACTTGCGATACCGGTTTCAATAACAATGCCATCCCGATAAAATGTCCAGTCATTACTCGTTTCTTTATAGGACATGGCCCAATGATGCCATTCATAATCTGGAAAAGAATCTGTAGAATCTAATGCATCAAGATAAAAATCGGTGCGAAATTTTTCCCATCGAAATCCAACAAACAGTCTTTTATTTGCAAGTGCCGATCCCTGACCCAACACACATCGATATTCCGGTGTATGTGCGGTTCTTTTAGCCCAAAATTCAATTGTGAAAGATTTATTTGCAAGATCAATGTTGCCGATATTGACATATTCATTGATTCCATCAAAGTGCAAGGCATTGCCTGATCCTGATGGTGAAACAATGACATTAAATTGATTTATTCTTGTCAGACCTTCGGAATCGGTTGCAAGAAGTTCTATCATGGCTTTTCCATGATATTCTGATGCGGCAGATACCGATATGGTAAAATCTGCTGATGTCGCAGCAATTGTATTGATCACACACGAATATGATTCTGAACATGAAAGCGTAATATCCGGGAGTGTAACCAGAGTCAAATTACTTGATGATGCCGTAATTGTGATTTCTCCGCCCTCAGAATCAATGATTGAAAAAGGCATATTTTCATTTGTTGTGCTTTGATCTTCGATATCTGATATGTGCGGTGCTCTATTTTCACCTGGTATATATTCAACTGCTGATGCCCGCTGCATTTCAATCGTATTTGTATCTGTATCAAGAATCGAAGAGATTGCTGCTTTCCATGCTTTTGTTGGATTATCACGTGATGCCATGTTTAAATCCATTTCTGAAAATATGCCATCAAGCCCATCATAATTATAACTGACATTAAATCTCAATGCACTGCCAACTGGAAAAATGCCCCAGTAATGTCCATCATGAAGGGGATCCCATACAGGCGGGGGGATTGTATTCATTGGCGGTTCGTTAATCAGATATAAATGAATCCCCGAAAAATTACCGATTTCCCCAGTCACAGTGAGTTGATCGCCATCAGGATGAGATAATGTCACCACAAAATCACTGGCAACTACGCCATTATAATCAAATATTGTTGAATCCCCAATGGGCGCGCTTGAGACAACCCAATCTGAATTGCTGTCCATATCCATCAGCAGGCCATTGTTATTGTTACCTTTAAAATCATCCACAAAGGTGCCCTGGCTATGATCCAGATGATAATAATCAAGCAAATCGGGTTCATTATCAGGATTTAATTTTTTGCACATATTCGCTCGGATTTCAACAACTGAACGTACACCATTCCATATGCGAACTTCGTCAATCTGGCCATCAAAATGATGTGTTTCATTAGAGTCTACATAGCTTCCAATCACATAATCTGTATCTTTGTAATAAATATTTCCTTCATAATAAGAACCTGTTGACGTAATTTCAAGCCCATTGATATAAATACGCATGGTAACACCATCGTATGTCCCTGCAATATGGTACCATGTATTGGTTAAATAATCAGAATCTGTTTCCAGATAGGTCACTTCATTTAGTAATAAATAGCTTGTTGTGATACCAAAATAAAATTTATTGTCTGCCATCACACCCAGGACCCATCCCCCTTCAGAAGCACCATCATCAAAAATAAAACCGACAATCCCTGCCCAATCTTCAAAAGAATTAATTTTTACCCATGCTTCGACAGTAATTGTTGACGGCAAACCGATGCTATCAGCAGAAACATCGCCATTACTCAAGGCGACATAATCATCTTCGCCATCAAAATCAAGTGCGTTACCTGCTCCGGGTTTTTTTCTGGAACCAGTGAGGACAAGATCATCGATACAAAATGCGGGATCTCCATCTTTTTGGCTGCCATCATTGATCCATCTAAACTTTAAATCTATCTGATCACCGGTATAAGCTGAGATATCAAATTCTTTATATGTCCATGTCGTGTGATCAATAAATTCTTTTGCATCACTGATTAAAACATCAGCACCATTATTGATATAGAATTCCCCATAATCAAACCAGAAAATCCATCGTTCTCCAACACCTTTCCAGTAAAATGAAAGTGTTGCATCAATATAGTCTGTTAAATCAACGCTTCGAATCAACCATGATTCAGAAGATGCATTTTCATTATAGGTTGCCGTCGCGCCATTGTCTTTTGAAATATAGGCTGATTTCGTGTTGTTATGGCCCGCAGCATTACCAACAAACCATTTATTTGTTTGCCCATCTGTCCCAAATGTCCATGCTGATGTATCAGTTTCAAAATCTTCGGACAGAATTGTCTGGGTCGTTGTATCGAGATGAATACCGTCAGTAACAAGATTGAATTCTGTCACCATTATTTTGACCTGTGCTATGTTTGAATCCAGTTGACCATCATTTACTTTAAATGAAAAGGAATCAAAGCCTGTAAAATCGGTATCAGGTGTATACGTTACAAGTGGAAAATTTTCAACAATATGACCATGCTCCGGTCGTACAACGATTGATACATCTAAAACATCATTGTTTTTGTCTGAAGATTTCAGGTAAAAGCGTTTACCGGCATTTTGAGACGTAACAATGCTATCTGGAAATGCTTCAGGGGGATAATTGATATGCTTGATAATTATTAGAATCTGGCCGGCAATTGAATTGGTATAACCATCATTTGCCATATATGTAAATTTATCCACCCCGCAATAATTGATTTGAGGAACATAGGTTATATATGGAAGATCTCCTTTTATTTCACCATGTTCAGGATATTTTACAATTGAAAAACGTAATGAATTATTGTCGGGATCTGTTCCAGATAAGGTTATTGGCTTGGGGGTATTTACGATTATGGACAGGGTTAAATTTTCGACCACTGGCGGATCATTGTCTGGTTCCACAATCAGGTGAATAATGGCCTGTTCTGACAAGTTATTCCCATCATCAACCTGATATGTCAGATAATCATTTCCATAAAAGCCATTGTTGGGCGTATATATGAGGTCTGGTATTGTTCCGGTGAGTTGGCCATAATTGGGCGTCGATTTAATAATGAATGTCAGGGGGGCATTTTCAGCATCATTTCCTGATAAAGAAAATAAAACAGATTGGCCGGAAGAAATTGAAATGGACATATCATTGGCAGTGGGTTGATCATCAGACGCCTGGATAGTTAAATGGCAATATGCAATATTCGAATCATTCATGCCATCATTTGCCTTATAGCTAAAAACATCTGTTCCAGAATAATCGGGAGTGGGTGTATAAATTAAATCCGGTGATATACCTGAAATACCGCCATGTTTGGGTGACGTAACAATAAAAAAGCTCAGATGATCATCTTCTATGTCTGTACCTGTCAGAACGATTCGTTTTTGAGAATCTTCACGAAGGGTAATATACTGATCATAAATCAGGGGCGGATCGTTTATGGGATTCACCTCGATTGTCATTGTCATATCGTTTGAAGATAACTGACCATCATTTAAATAAAAACGAAAACTGTCCAAACCAGAAAAATTGGCATGTGGCGTATATATTCTATCGGGAAACGTCGGGCTGATCTCACCATTAACTGGTGTTCGTTGTATGTAACAATAAACAAAGTCGCCATCCGGGTCACTGGCAATGGTTGATAAAGAAAATGATGTGTCTTCATCTATTTGAATTTTCAAAAAATTAGCTTTTGGCGGATCATTCACAGAGATAACAATAATCGAAATATGAGTACTCTCTGAACTTTCAGTGCCATTGTTTACAATAAAATCAAAACCATCCTCGCCAAAGTAATCTGGATCAGGTGTATAAACCAGATCAGGCAAAGAACCAGATATTACACCATTCATGGGATAAGACAACATTAAAAAATCAAGTGCTTTGTTTTGTTGATCTATTCCTGACAGTTTTATTGAAACAGCCTTATCCTCATTTGTGAAAATTTTCTGAGATATCGCAAGAGGTGGGGAATCTTTAAAGGGTAATGCATAGGCTTTAATGCAGTTACTAGAATTGGGTGATAAATCGTTTAAATCGATAAACAACAGGCCATCATCGCTCACATAACTTTGCTTTTCATTGGATGTTGCTTTTGATGAATATCCCATGATGGGCGTTTCAATGGGGATACCATAATCATTATTTTTTCCAGAATAATTGATTACCACAACAAAAGAGTGTCCTGATGAAACTTGAACCGGTTTGCTTAATGGGATGATATAATACCCACTGTATACAAAAGATGCATTTTGAGGGAAGTCAAGTAAGGGGCCTGACAGTCGGGCGAATCCATTTTCAGTGATCATTTGTTCATAGATTGTAATGGTACAGCTTGTATGTGATCCTGTGGTGTAAAAACCAACACCCGTAATTTCTATGTTTTCATCTGCAATAAATACATTTGCCGCCCAGTCGTTGTGATCACCACTGCCAATGGCACCTGTCCAACCCAGATCATCATGTTGATAAATGCTTTGAAAAGAAAATTCGTTATCTGAAACGTCTTCAAAATAACCCAGGGTTGAAAAGGAAATACTTTCATCATAATAAGATACATAAAAATATCCATTATCTCCCCAATCCGATCCAAAACTGTTTCGCACAATAAACGCGCCCTTACCCGGTGCATCCGGAATGATAAAATCATCGTTCCATCCAACAATAACAATGGCGTGATTGGAATCGTGAAACGAGTCATCAGGATCATCGTAATAATAAGCAAACGAATGCGGGATATAATACTTATTTTCATCAAAATATAATGAGGAATAGAGCCCCCCGTGTTGATATAATGCACGTTTGATATAGCCAATATCATCAATATCGTATCTCGTTGGCATAAATACAGCAGAGTCGATATATCGCGAAGAAATACAGTCCGTACAGTATTCATTTGTTAAAGGTCTGTATGGATCATCAGATTCATATACAGGCCCTTTATTACCCAATAGATAAGCTGCACTCATTTTCATATTACCGCCAGTGCATGAACCAATGTCAAAATTGTGACTGTGGCGCATATGATTTTCTGAAAAATCATTCAATACATCAGATAAATGATATTTTATTTTTAAATAACTTTCAATTGCCCCAAAGCTTGCAAAAGTCCAGCATGCGCCGCAATTCAGTTGATTTTTAACAGGTGTGAGACGTGTGTCATTAAAAAGTCCATCATTATTGGGATCTCTGAGATCATAGACAGGGAAGTCTGGTGTTTCTGACAGGTTATCGAATTCGGGTTGATGTTTTACAGGTATTACAGTATCAGGTATCAAACCAAAAGGGGATGGTGCTGTTGGAGATGTTCTGACTCTTTTGCTTCGTATTGTTTGCTGATACTGCAAAAAAACAGGATTCAGTGGTGCGAGTTTCATGCGTGATGATTCCTGTGAATATGTATCGGGAATCACTAAGACAAATATTAAATGAATGATACAAAATGCAATTAATTTTTTCATGGCTTTATTTCTCCTTCTGGTTAAGCAAGTGTTTATAAGCTTTTGCGGAGATACCTGAGTATAGAAATTTCATCCGCCTTGCGGACAAACGGGTCAGGGGATGAGGTTTTGAACTCATTTAGAACATTTCGTATCTTATATGAAAGTCATAGTGGTGAAGATTTAGAAGGCATGGAATATATAAAAAAGATTTGTAACAGGATATATCATACAAAAAGTCTGCTTATATATAATATTTTATCGCTATGCATATATTATGCCAAATAAAAAAATTATCAGATAAGCCCATTTCTTCCAGGGTTGATGGGAAAAAATTGTACCATATAGAACGTTAGTTCAAATTGATTTATAGTTATCAGATAGCATGAAAAAAAAGCAAACATTATTACGAAGTATTTGGCTGCTATCTGCCATACAATACGAGCTTGATTGAGCACAGGTAAAGACCTGAATCTCTTAGTCGGTATATAACATAGCTATTGAAGAAGATGAATAAGATAAAAAAAGACACTTTAAACTCATCTTATTCATCGTCTTACTTGCAAGTTTTCGTTCAGAGTATTATAAAGCA
>Ga0272440_1000218_pt1 | contig 48135 bp, 36 predicted proteins | sample SSMMMBAug17_FD_192440 | JGI IMG/M metagenome (GOLD analysis project Ga0272440, IMG submission 192440) | Marine sediment archaeal communities from Little Sippewissett salt marsh, Falmouth, MA, United States - SSM-MMB-Aug17 | ecosystem: Environmental > Aquatic > Marine > Wetlands > Sediment ...
AATGGGGAACTTATTTTCAGAACGTTCCTAAGGAATGCTCGATAAATAATTTCCCCTTTTCAAAATCCTTGAATTAAACAAATTGCATATATGAACCAAAATGTTCATTCAGTTTTTTGAACCATGATTACACTGAATAAGATGAATAAGATGAAATTAAGACACTTTTAATTCATCTTTTTCATCTGCTTCAGTGTCATCATGGTTCAAAAAACTGAATGAACATTTCTTCAATGGGGAACTTATTTTCAGAACGTTCCTAAGGAATGCTCGATAAATAATTTCCCCTTTTCAAAATGCTTGAATTAAACAAATTGCATATTTGAACCAAAATGTTCATTCAGTTTTTTGAACCATGATTACACTGAATAAGATGAATAAGATGAAATTAAGACACTTTTAATTCATCTTTTTCATCTTCTTCAGTGTAATCATGGTTCAAAAAACTGAATGAACATTTATTAATGGGGAACTTGGAAGGCGGCCAGGCGCAGCCCCAGGTAGTAGTCCCTGTAACCGGGCAAGATCCTGCCGCGATCCGCCGAGCGACAGTTCCTGGCGTCATAGTCCCAGCCACCGCCACGCACAACCCCCAGCCCGCCAAACCAAGGACCGACAGGGTCAGTGACAATAGATTTTGTATAATCAGCATATCTATCCTGGCACCATTCATAAACATTACCATGCATGTCATATAGTCCCCAGGCATTAGACAATTTTTTAGCAACAGGATGAGTTTTATAACCTGAATTTCCGCAATACCATCCCATCCTGTTCAGATTGAAATCCAGGTCACATCGCTCTTCAGTAATACCGCCATTGGCAAATGCGTTGTCAGAACCTGCACGAGCCGCATATTCCCACTCTGCCTCAGTGGGTAAACGATATCGTGATGTATTTTCTTTACGATTCAGTTTTTTTATAAATCTTTGAACACGTGCCCAGGTTACCCTTTCAACCGGACAATCCCTCCCACAGCTTGAAAATCGTGATGGATTCCTGCCCAGAATTGCCTGCCATTGTCCTTGCGTGATTTCTGTTGTTTGCAGATAATAGCCCTTTGTTAAAATGACTTCATGTTGAAACTCATCGTAATCTCTAAATGGCTCATCAGCTGGGCTACCCATCATGAACCTTCCCGGTTTGATATAAACAAATGTCATTCCCAAAGAATTTGTAAATGTTTTCCCTGTTCCGCCTTGAAGGTTTACAATCACATTTGATGCATCTTTGTCTTTGATCTGAATTTCCTGAGACCCTGTCTGATTTTTATATTTGACTTTGACGTTATATGTGCCCACTGGCAGTTCTATTGTTTTGGGAACTTTTCCCATTTTTATGTTATCAATATAAATATCTGCCCCTCTTTTAAAAGGCTTGGTGGTGACGTTTATTTGCCCGATTTTTTTTCTTAACCGCGCCTGCTTTCTGGTGATTCTTTCTATGCTATTATTGGCAATGTTCACTTGATATTCAAGATCTTCATAGTTCGTTTTGCTCAGTTTCAATGTATATTGACCGGCTCGAATTTTTATTTTGCATGGGGATGTTTCTGATATGACTAACTTTCCATTTGTATCATACAATCGGACCTTTGATTGATCCGGTTCACAATCTACAATCAGCTCACCAAAATCTGCTTTTAAAGAAAATGTTTTGCGTGTTATTTTTTCATCTCTGATGATTACTCTCTGGTTTTTCAAGGGCAGATACAATTCTTTTTTGAGGGTGACAAACACTGATCCAGATGGATACCGATTATTGTTATAGGGTGTGGTGCCAGCATGCTTCCCTGCAATATACAGGTCTGCACCTGAAGGCTCGCTTTGAATGATTAGTGTCCCAAAGTTGGGTTTTAAGTGGATTATCTTAAAATCGTTAATGCCGCCTTTTAATGTGGCTTTGAGTTTCATAGGATAGTAATCTTTCTTTTTCAGTGTAAATAGAATGGTTTGACCGGGACTCAGGTTGGACATTTGATATGGTGTTTGGCCTGACAATGTATTACCTAAATATACATCCGCTTTATCTGGACGGCTTTCAATAATGACCATTGCCACCGATGAGCTTATATCACCAGTCACTTCAGGTGTCACAAGTTTAATTTGGCTCTGGAAAGGTTTTGTTGGATCTGTCTTATGTTCAGGAACAAAGACAGGGTCGCCTGCTGTTGTATTTCTATGAGGCACCATAACTTTAAGGATTTTGATCACGTCATTAACTGAACAGGGTGAACATGCCTTTGAATCTGAAAAAACGCTCTGATGCGGATCCATATCCACTCTTATTATTTTGACCACCAGAATATATGATCCATTGTCTGTTGTTTCAATAATTCCCCGAGCAACCTTATTGCATTGAAAACCAATGGCAACCTCTTCCATACAATATTCCGCAGTGCAAAGGATTTCTGTTTGCTTTCTCAATGCATCAATCACCTGATTGCCTCAAAACACAATATATTGGTTTGACAAAGCCGATTCCAGAGCCGCCTGATACGCGATTTTTTCTGTCTCACTCAAACCAGTCCCCAACAATGGCAGGAGCACCAGTCTGTCCTTGTTAAACGTATGCGCGGATTGATACATGCTGAGCATGATCAAAAGAAAAAAACTGACCTTTAAATAATTTATTGATTTCATAATGTAACTCCTTTTATTGAATGCGCTGAATATATACAAAAGCGTTCAATATGTAAAGATTATTTAATAATGAATTTTGATACCGGTTTTTGTTCAGGGGGCGAACCGGGGCGAACAGGGTCGAACCTTACGAAAGCTCGGAAAATAAGTTCCTCATAATTCAATATTTGTTCATTCGTTTCTGAACCATGATTACACTGAATAAGATGAATAAGATGAAATTAAGACACTTTTAATTCATCTTTTTCATCTTCTTCAGTGTCATCATGGTTCAAAAAACTGAATGAACATTTTGGTCCATATTTGCTTAGGAATGCTCGGAAAATTTGTTCATTCGTTTCTGAACCATGGATTACACTGAATAAGATGAAAAAGATGAAATTAAGACACTTTTAATTCATCTTTTTCATCTGCTTCAGTGTCATCATGGTTCAAAAAACTGAATGAGCATTTTGGTCCATATTTGCTTAGGAATGCTCAGAAAATTTGTTCATTCGTTTCTGAACCATGATTACACTGAATAAGATGAAAAAGATGAAATTAAGACACTTTTAATTCATCTTTTTCATCTTCTTCAGTGTCATCATGGTTCAAAAAACTGAATGAACATTTTGGTCCATATTTGCTTAGGAATGCTCGGAAAATTTGTTCATTCGTTTCTGAACCATGATGACACTGAAGAAGATGAATAAGATGAAATTAAGACACTTTTTTCAGAAAAAATCCTGGGTGCTCTTGAAAATGCAAAAAGCGCAATAATAGATTAAAATTATTATTTTTTTGCAATTTAAACTAGACATATAAAAAAAACTTTAGTATTGTATCCATATTTACTATTTTCAATAATTAAATTAGGTTAGCTCTTTTAAAATTTTTGTATTTATTAGATATGTGTGTCACCCCAAATTGCAGGTCAAACCGAAACCAAGCCTATGAGCAAAACCAATGTAGGGGCGCCCTACATTGGTTTTGCTCATAGGCTTGGTTTCGGTTTGACCTGCAATTTGGGTAACACTCATTAAATATATAAACTATAGGAACGTTCTGAAAATAAGTTCCCCATTAAAATAAATGTTCATTCAGTTTTTTGAACCATGATTACACTGAAAAAGATGAATACGATGAAATAAAGACACTTTAAATTCATCTTATTCATCTTCTTCAGTGTAATCATGGTTCAAAAAACTGAATGAACATTTATTTTAATGAAGAACTTATTTTCCGAGCATTCCATAGATTCAGCTGCAAACCAATTGAATCAACACACCTCTCAATATTAGTTAAAAATTAGAACGTTGAGAAGTTATTGTTTGATTCTCTATTAATTATAATTATTAAAATGGAGGAAGAAATGAAGAGAGTATTAGCAATTTTATTGTTAGTTTTGTTTGCAACCAATTTATGTGCTGCAGAAGAGTTTCATTTTGTATCAATTAAAGGGCTGATTGAACAGGAGGTTGGAAGACTGATTATTCCAGAGATATACAAAAAACTGAATATGAAAGTAACAATTACTCCATTACCTGGTAAACGCGCACAACTTAAAGCAACGAATGGTGAAAAAGATGGAGAAATAATGCGAATCTGGACATATGGTGTAGAAAATCCGACAACAATAAGGGTTCCAACTCCATACTATTATTTGGAAACGATGGCTTTTTTAATGAAGGACAGCGGTATTGTTATTAACTCTAAAAAGGATCTAACGAAATACAGATTAGTCAAGGTGAGGGGGGTTAAACATACAAACAATCTAACAAAAGGATTTCCAAATGTTCACGATCTAAATAGTACTGAATATATGATGCAATTTTTGCTAAAGAAACGTGCTGATGTCGCATTAACAAATACCGTTGATGGATTGCTTGTGTTGAAAAAATTAGGGATTACGAATATCGTTCCCCTAGAAAAACCTTTGGTCGTTTTAGATCTGTATCATTATATACATGAAGATCATAAAGACCTTGTACCTAGAGTTGATGCTGTCATTAAAGAAATGAAATCAAGTGGTGAACTGGAAAAAGTCATTAAGAATGCAGAAAACCAGATTATTGGCAATTAGTTTGATGTGGGATAGGAGATGAATAAGATGAAAGAAAGACACTTTAAATTCATCTTATTCATCTTCTTCAGTGGAATCATGGTTCAAAACGAATCAACAAATATGGAATAATGAGGCACTTATTCTCAGAACTTTCCTAAGTGTCCACTGGAATATGAAGGATGCCTCAATTGTTCATTCAGTTTTGATACATGATGAAGCAGATGAACAAGCAAGATACGTTCAAAGTGCTTTCATAATAGCATGATATCCACCCAGTCCCCCTGTTCCAATCCCTCAGCATTTTCAGATATTTTAATCAGTCCATCCGCCTGAACCATCGTGCGAATGAGCCCGGACTTTCCCTGAATTGGAACAGCTTCAATCGCATCATCAGACGATTCAAGCCGCACACGAACATATTCATCTCGCCCCTGGCTGGATGCCACATTTCTTGCCAAACGTGCTTTGATTGTTTGGTGAGCGTAAAAAGGTGGGTTCCGCTCTCCAGCGAGCTGTCTTAAAAAAGGTCGAACCAAAACATGAAATACAATCATTGCTGATGCCACATGTCCCGGGAGGCCCCAAACAGGCAAATTTCCGATACGTGCCAGAATGGTTGGTTTCCCTGGCTGAATTGAAACCCCATGCGCAATGATTTCCGCATGATCTAGTTTTTGGATGACATCAATTGTAAAATCGCGCATGCCCACTGAACTTCCCCCTGAAATCAAAAGCATGTGACAGGACTGAATGCCCTGTTTGCAGGCATGGTATAAGGACTCGAAATCGTCAGGAACATTGTCTATAAATAAAGGTTTTCCACCACTTTGGATAATTTGACTGGATAAAGAATACCGATTGATATCTCGAATCTGCCCGGTTTCAGGTTGTTGGGATATGGGAATGATTTCATCTCCAGTAGAGATAATTCCCACAATGGGTTTTTGATACACACAAAATGTCTGAACACCCAACGCTGCCGCAGCCCCCAGGTCTTGCGGACGAATAATTTGACCTTGTTTTCGCTGAACTTGATTCATTGCAATATCTTCACCCACATCAATCACATTTTGGAATGGGGCCACACTTTTGAAGACTTCAATGGTTTGATCATCAAGGGCGTCAGTATATTCAACCATAACAACACTATCAGCGCCCTCAGGTAACATCCCGCCTGTCGCAATTCTGGAGGCTTCCTGTATATCAATCGGATATGAGGGAACTTTGCCCATCTCTATAGATTCTTTAATAAAAAGCATGGTCGGATTAGATTCTGATGCGCCATATGTGGATGATGCTTTCACAGCGTAGCCATCCATTGTGCTGCGTCTGAATGAAGGAATATTTTCTGTTGCGATGAAATCATTCGCCAATATCCGATGGGTACATTGATCAACAGGCATGTCTTCGGTATCAATGCTTAAAAAATCTTGAACATGTGACAATAAAAGATGGGGCGGGATAACATTAAGCATGTGAATGATGATCCTTGTGGCATTGACAGGCAGCGTGTGCATTTACATCTTTATATTCCAGGCGTTTTTGATAGATATATATCAACCATATACCCACCTTTTTTGTTTGTAAGTGCTCGGTACAGCAAAGCACATACCGCATATCATCTTCAGGACTGACCAATGAGAGGGATGCTTTTTTGATATCATCATGTTTCAGTCCTTCTTGCAAAAATAGAAGTGAAATCAGTCCATTGAGGGAAACAATGTCAAAGGTGACTGTCCAGAAATGGAGTGTTCGATTGGTTCCAACCACTTTTAATCCGGGGAACGCGCTTAACATTTTATGAATACCATTGATTTCTGGATCTGAACGATCTATGGGAAGGGTATGGCTCTCCACGATTTGATAGGGCAATGAAATTTCAGGGTTGATCGCCAGTGTCATCAATGCTTTAAATTCATCATGGATGGGACGCCAGAAAAATTGGGTCCGATAGTCAGTTAAAGGATCATTTATTGTATCAGCGTTAAGGGCATCCAGACTCGCCTGAATGAATTTCGAAAACATGGGTTCATCAAGGAATCCTTCATTTGTCACATATAAATTTCGAAATTCGGCATTTACAATAGATGTCGGACCACTTCGTTCGCTTTCCAGATGAATTTCTGCCAGGCGGATACAGTTGCCCTGGATATTTTTTAATGATACACTTTTTGGTGTTGAAATAAATGAATGATAAAATTCCGGGCTCAATTCCGAGATCGTTTGTTGATCGTTTATAATGTAAATTCTTCGATTTTTTTGCGCCATATTGTTTTCCATTATTACTCTTTTGGAAATGGATTCTGTTTGACATCTCCAATTCCGAAATTCTGTCTATATAAGCAATTTTAATGTTTTTGTCAACATGCATTAGGGTCGAACCAAGATAACAATCTAAAATAATAAATAAAACATCGATTCATATATCAAAAAAATAGCCTATAACGCTCTTTTTAGGGCTAAAAAGAGCGTTATAGCAACACACTGAGTCTATAATAGTTTTTGATTGACTGATGATACGTTTATGCTATAATGCGCTTAGGAACGTTCTGAAAATAAGTTCCCCATTTAATAAATGTTCATTCAAATTTTTGAACCATGATTACACTGAAGAAGATGAATAAGATGAATAAAGACACTTTAAATTCATCTTATTCATCTTCTTCAGTGTAATCATGGTTCAAAAAACGAAAATCAACAAATATTAAATGGGGAACTTATTTTCCGAGCATTCCTTAGTAAAGCTCACAAAATAAGTTCCTCATTATTCAATATTTGTTGATTCGTTTCTGAACCATGATTACACTGAATAAGATGAAAAAGATGAAATTATAGTGTATTTATTTCATCTTATTCATCTTATTCAGTGTAATCATGGTTCAGAAACGAATCAACAAATATTAAATGGGGAACATATTTTCAGAGCTTTCCTTATTAATACCGAAAAGGGCGTTATTGCGGGTAAAAACAGCCTGATTTTTCTTGAAATTTAATTAATAACAATGGGTTAGCTTGGTCTGACCCCATAGCCGATATTAACCTTATTTAATGAAAGGAAAAAATGATGTCAAAAACAATCCAAATTTCTATTGTAGCATTCATGCTTACCATAATGAGTTTTACAACATTCGCAAATGCTGGCAATAAAAAAATTCAATTTACTATGCATGATAGTATTGAAGAAATTAGAATGAAAATTAAAATCAATGGGTATAATTTTAAAGTTGGACCGACTCATATTTACAAAATGAATCAATCTCAAAAAAAATATTATTATGGTCGTCATCCATCAACAAAGCCAAGAGATATTGCAGATTCAACAGGTATGGGACCTCTTTTATATCAATTAAGAAAAAGAACGACCTTGCCAGTTAACTATGACTGGAGAAATATTAATGGAAAGGCTTATATTGGTCCTGTCAGAAACCAGGGAGGATGCGGATCATGTTATTCTTTTGGTGCAGCAGCGGCAGCTGAAGGTACTTATAACTGGGCAAATGGACTATTTGATGAAAATGTAATTGATTTTTCTGAAGCATATATTGCATTTTGTCTATCAAAGATTCCACCTTACTCTGATCACTTTGATGGTTGTGAAGGGGCAGATTATGAATACTATGAACTCCAGGCATTAACAGAAAAAGGCATTATTCTTGAAACAGATTTTCCATATCAAGAAGATGCAGATACCACTTGCAAAGATAAAGGTGAAATAACAAGATTTAAGTCATGGCATCGCATTGGTTGTACTGATGTTGAAGCCATCAAAACTGCTATTAAAACATATGGTGTCGTGGATGCATCTGTTTTGGTCAATAGTGCCTTTGAAGCCTATGAAAGTGGTATCTATGAAGATGCTCAAACTACTTGCGATGAAGAACCATGCTACAATGCTGAAACAAATCATGCCATAGCTCTTGTCGGATGGGGTGAAGAAAATGGAAAAGGATATTGGATTTTAAGAAACAGTTGGGGAAACGAATGGGGTGAAAATGGTTATATGAGAATCAGTCACCATGCAGCTCATGTTTCATGTGCAATTGCATATTTAGTTTATGAAAATCCAAAAACACCCATCACTAAAACAGAAGACGCAACAAATGTAACTGAAAATTCTGTAACATTAAATGCAACGATTGATTCTAATAATGATCAGACAGACTACTATTTTGAATATGGAAAAACGACAAAATTTGGTCAACAATCATCAACAGAATTTTTAACTGAATCAACGGGCTCAATACCAGTTTCAATACAAATTTTAAACCTTGATCCCATTACTACATATCATTATCGTATAGTTGCAACAAACAGTTTTGGTAGCAGCTTTGGGTCAAATAAAACTTTTTCAACATCTGGTTCCCCACTCAAACCGGTTGTAGAAACAGAAGCTGTAACAGATGTTTCTTCAAAAAGTGCTATTCTTCATGGCATTGTAAATCCTAAAGGCGGAGAAACTACATACTATTTTGAATATGGCAAAGATGAATCTTATGGATTAATAACACCTAATCCACAAAAAATATTGGGTACAAATCTTATTCCAGTAGAACTAAGTGTTTCTAAACTTGATGCAAATACGATCTACCATTATAGAATAGTTGCTGAGAATCAATCTGGTATAAGCTATGGCGACGATAAAGTTTTTACAACAACAGGCGCAGTAACTCAGTTCATTGTTGATGGAAGCTTTGAAGGAAGCAAATGGGATGAAGAGGGGATGATTCTTTCTTTTTGGAAACAGTCATTTGATTATTGGTCTCCTATTTGGAGTGATCCAGAAGTTGCCCATTCAGGTGATTGGGTTGCATGGTTCGATACAACAGGTTCTATTGAACAGGATGTCACTTTACCAGAAAGTGATCAACTCGTATTAAGCTTTTGGTTTAAAACACAAAATGTTGTTTATGAAGACGATATAGAAGGAGAAAACATAAATCAATTTAAACGAAATAAATTGATTGGTGAAAATGCTTCTTTTAGAGTAAAAATTGGAGATCAAGTTGTTTTTACATTTCCAAATGAAAATATGAAAGATTATTCAAAATGGCAAAAAGAAACGTTAGATATAGCGTCATTCACAAATGGGCAGTCTCAAAAAATTATTTTTGAAGCTGAACTTGAAGATGAATACGAAGAATATAAAAAAAGAGCGCCTAAAAATGTAGAAACCATAACTTTTATAGTAGACGATATCTCTATAAAAACAGGTGGTATCTCAATTGATCCAAATAAACCACATCGATTTGATTTAAATGATGATGGCGATGTAAATCTCGGCGATTTAATATATTTTATAAACTATTTTAGTGGGGTAGACATGTAGTGCGGTAATAATTGCTTGAAAAAACAAAGCATGGATTGAAAACTGACAATAAAATTGGAGAAATAATGCGCACAAGTCACTTTAAAGACAAAATATGTATTGCACTGGATGTTCATCATGATAAAGCAGCCCTTTCATTGGTAGATACTCTGAAAGACCATGTTGGATATTTCAAAGTAGGAATGCAACTCTTTTATCAATATGGCCCAGGCCTGGTTCATCAGATACGCGCAAAAGGCGTGAAAATATTTTTAGATTTAAAATTCCATGATATTCCAAATACAGTTAGAAATGCAGCCATCGCATCGGTTCGTATGAATGTTGACTTGTTCAATGTTCATGCAAGTGGAGGGCTTGCAATGATGCAGCAAGCAGTTGAAGGTGCCAAAGAGGTTGCGAATAAAGAAAACAGATCGATTCCTGAAATCCTTGGCGTAACCATTCTCACCAGTATGTCACAAAATATCTTGACACAGGAACTGAATTGGCCCGGCGATATTCAAACAAGAGTATGTGAGTTGGCACAACTTTCCAAAAAATCGGGACTGGATGGGGTCGTGGCATCACCCCTTGAAATCAAATGGATTCGATCATCCTGCGGCAATGATTTTAAAATTGTTACCCCAGGAATTCGTCCAACATGGGCAGCATCCAACGATCAAAAAAGAGTGATGACAACTGCGATGGCGATTGAAGCTGGTGCGAATATGATTGTTGTTGGGCGTCCGGTGATTCAGGCAGATGACCCTGTTGAGGCGGTTTCTCGACTGTTTGATTAGAGTGTCACCAAAATTGCAGGTCAAACCGAAATCAGGCCTATGAGCAAAACCAATGTAGGGGCTTACCTTATGTTCGCTCTCTAAACAATAACCGGAATCAAAACTTTGTCTGGAAATATATGGGTTTTGGTCATAGGTTCCTTTCTGGATATTCTCAAACATTTTTTAAAGTATCTAACATTTTTATCATATCATCGGGAAGGGGGGCGTCAATGCGTATGAATCGTTTGTTTGTCGGATGAATAAAGCCCAATTGTTGGGCATGAAGCATCTGTCGATTGATTTGTTTTAAATGCGCTTGTATTTCAGGTTGAATATTGTGATAATTCCTATTTTTGCCATAGAGCGGATCGCCAACAATGGGATGATTAATTGCTGCAAGATGCACACGTATTTGATGGGTTCGACCGGTTTTTAAAAGAATATCTAAAAGTGAAAAAAAATCAAACTGACATGAAACTTTCCAATGGGTTTCTGCCTTTCGATGTTGACGCGCATGGATTGACATTTTTTTTCGATTTGTGGGATGACGACCAATTGGAAAATCAATAATACCTTGTTTTTTTTTCATTTGACCCTTGACAAGGGCACAATATTTTTTTTCAATATTCCTTTCTTTGAATGCATGGTTCAAAAAAGTTTGTGAAAATCGCGTTTTCGCGATTAATAGGCATCCGGTGGTGTCCTGGTCCAGTCGGTGAACAATGCCATATCGATCCACTTTTGAAAACTGCTCTGAATTATAGTGCAATAAGGCATTGATCAGAGTTCCATTGGCATGTCCTGGTGCTGGATGCACAACTAATCCAGCCTGTTTATTAATGACCAACAGATCCATGTCTTCATACAAGATTTCCAAGGGAATCGGCTCAGGAAGATCGGTTTGTGGTTCACTTTCAGGAATGGTGAGGGTCACCTGATCGCCTGTGCGTACCAGATAACCTTGTTTTTTTAATTGTTGGTTGACATGAATGGCGTTTGACTTGATCAGTCGTGTGACATATGATCGGGTGTATTGAGGCATGAAGCCATGAATAAAATTATCAAGTCGACGATGGGCATCTTTTTCAGAAACAATGAAACGATGTGTTTGACAATCAATCTTTTTGCTCATCAGGCTGTGTGTTGATTGATTGCAACGTAGCATTTTTATTTTCGTTCGTGACACTGCTCTTTTTTGCTTGTTCTTCTAATGTTTGATTTTCGGGGGCTACGTTTTCCTTTGAATCTTTGATGACCGTTTCAAACAAGGCATTTATTTCATTCAGGACAGTTTTTTCCTCACTTTTTTTGGCAATTGATATCTCTTTGACAAGAAGACACTGGGCGGTATCAAATAATTTTCTTTCTCCAAAAGAGAGTTCTTTGGTTAATCTCAATAAGTATAAGTCTCGAAAAACGCCAGCAACCTCATACAATGAACCTGTTTTAATCTTTTCCATATATTCCCGATATCGCCGATTCCAGGTTTGGTTATCCTGGGGTAAATCACGATCTTGCATAATACGATAAATATTTGGAATGTCTTTTTCTGCTAGAATTGTTCGTAATCCAACTGATAATACATTTTGAACAGGTATCATGATAACCATGTCATTTTCCAATATTTTCATAATGTAGTAACTTTGGATACTGCCATCAACATCCCTGCTCTCGATCGATTCTATTCGTCCAACACCATGGGCTGGATACACTGCTAGATCACCGATCTCAAATTGTGGAATGGATTCTTCATCGGATATGTTGTCAATTTGTTGTTCTTCTTTTTCCTGCATAATCATTTTTTTGCTAAGTTTCGACGATTTATTCCATTGTATTAATGGAAGGGATTTTAGAAAAATTTAACTTATTTGAGCATCAGCTCTATAAGCATTATGAATTTATTATATCTGTTTTTTGAACCATAATTACGCTGAATAAGAATAAAACACTGTATTTTTTCCAGTGTCGTCATGGTTTAAAATAAAATGATGAGAATATTGTATGTACAGGCTATTTTGATTAAACTTAAAACATTTGAAGAATATATCATTAAAAAAATTATAAATCAATGGATTTAACGAATGAATTAAAAATAATTGAACAAAGGTCTAAAAATAAATACTGCAAAACAAAAGAGGGATTGACACTAAGTCAATCCCTCTTTTTTCTAAAATTCTTCTCTAAAGGAAAAAAAAGATCGTCCCAGTTATACCAGGAATGGGACCATCAGAAGAGCAACAACGTTCAATATTTTAATCATTGGGTTCACTGCTGGGCCAGCGGTATCTTTGTAAGGATCGCCGACTGTATCACCAGTAACAGCAGCTTTGTGAGCATCACTGCCCTTTCCACCCAGGTGGCCATCTTCAATGTATTTCTTTGCGTTATCCCATGCTGCACCACCGGTGGTCATGGAAATAGCAACAAAAATACCGGTAACAATACTACCAATCAAAAGACCGCCCAAAGCAACTTTTCCAAGGACCATTCCCACAACAATTGGTGCCACAACAGGCAGTAATGCAGGAATCATCATTTCTTTCAGTGCGAACTTGGTAACAATATCAACGCAAGCAGAATAATCAGGTTTGGCTTTATATTCCATAATTCCTGGAATTTCTCGGAACTGACGTCGAACTTCTTCAACAACAGCGCCACCCGCTTTTCCAACAGCATTCATTGCGATGGATGCAAAAAGATAAGGAAGCAAGCCACCAATGAAAAGACCGATAATGACATCAACATTGCTCAAATCGAATGTTATATTCGCATCTTTTCCATGAATAGCAAATTCTTGAGTGTATGCGGCAAAAAGAACCAATGCAGCCAAACCAGCAGAACCAATGGCATAACCTTTGGTAACCGCTTTTGTTGTATTTCCAACAGCATCTAATGGATCAGTTACTGCGCGGACGCTTTCATCCATATCAGCCATTTCAGCAATACCACCGGCATTGTCAGTGATCGGACCATAGGCATCAACAGCAATAACCATTCCAGTCATAGAAAGCATGGCCATTGCAGCCATTGCAATACCATACAAACCTGCAAAGTTATGTGCCAACATAATACTGATACAAATAACGACAACAGGAGCTCCTGTTGATTGCATACTAACACCCAGACCTGCAATAATATTGGTGGCATGGCCGGTGACTGATGCTTGCGCAACATGTTTGACCGGTGCATAGATGCCTGTATAATACTCTGTAATAATAACAATCAATACTGTAAGAACCAGGCCGATGAGTGTGGAATAATAAATGGCCATTGAATCCAGCCCTTCAACGCCCACACACATTTTTTTGATGGCATAATAGAATACAATACCTGAAAGAATGGCCGCACCAAACATTCCTTTATATAAGGCGCCCATAATGTATTCACTATCACCCAGGCGAACAAAAAATACAGCAATAGCTGATGCAATTACTGAAATTGCGCCCAACGCAAGGGGTAATACTGTGGGAATTTCTGATTTTGGAAACAGTAAATGTCCCAAAAGCATTGCTGCAACTGCGGTAACAGCATAAGTTTCAAACAAGTCTGCTGCCATACCTGCACAGTCACCAACATTGTCTCCAACGTTATCAGCGATAACTGCTGGATTTCGTGGATCATCTTCAGGAATACCGGCTTCGACTTTTCCCACAAGATCGGCACCAACATCAGCACCTTTTGTGAATATGCCACCACCCAATCGTGCAAAAATTGAAATCAGACTGCCGCCAAATCCCAATGCGACCAGTGGTATAACTGGATTTTCAATGCCGGGAATTGTTTTAATATAAACATAGTAGCCGGCTACAGATGTCAATGCCAAGCTGGCTACCATCATACCGGTAACTGAGCCACCTTTAAATGCCATATCCAGACCAGCTGCCAAACCTCGTTTTGCGGCTTCTGCAACTCGGATGTTCGCGATAACCGATACACGCATACCAATATAGCCTGCAAAGAATGATGCCACAGCACCAACTAAGAAACCGACAGCAGTATATGCGCCCAGGGTATAATAGATAATTCCAAAAATAATGATACCTGTAATACCCATACTTTTTAACTGACGATTCAAATAAGCAATTGCGCCTTCTTTGACAGCATCAGCAATTTCTTGCATTTTTTCATCACCTGTTGGTGCAGCCTTTACCATAATAGCAATAATAATGGCAAATACAACACCTGCAATCCCTACAAATGTGCAGGTTAAAGGAATATTAGACATGATAGCTTCCATCTGTCCTCCTCGTTTATTCTAAAATCTGTTTATTGTTAAATTGGTTCATAGCCTGTGAAACTCCCTTGAGAAGAATTGTTTTAATTGAACGTGATGCGGTTTCTATAATAGTTTTCATCTGTTCTCTTTCACTCGGGTGAAAATTTCCCAAAACATGATTGGTCATTGTTTTTTGTAATGAAGGTCTTCCAATGCCAACTCGTATTCGGATAAAATCATCTTTTCCCAATGATTGAATAACAGAACGAATACCATTATGACCGCCGTGCCCTCCTTTCTGTTTTATTCTGATCGTCCCCATTTGAATGTCAACATCGTCGTGGATAACAATCAAATGAGAACTTTCAATGTGAAAGTACCTGGCAACTTCATATAATACAGAACCTGATCGGTTCATATATCCTAATGGTTTGACTAAATAAAGCCGAACACCTTCCCAAATGGTATCTGAAATTTGTGCTGTCATTTTGGTTTTGGATGATACACAATCAAATTTTTCACAGAGATTTTCAACCACTTGAAACCCGATATTGTGTCGAGAATTTTGATATTCATTCCCCGGGTTTCCCAGGCCAGCAATCATCCAAAGGCCATTATTTTGCAACGACACAATTTACCCTTATTATTCTTTTTCAATGCTCTCTGTTGGGGTGCTTTCAGCGCCTTCTTCTTCTTCAGCGTCTTCTTCTGTCTCTTCAGTTTCATATGCCTTGGATTGGACAACTGTAATAACTGTAAAGTCTACATCATATGGTATTTTTATACCTTCAGGCAAAGAAATCTCTGAAACATGGATGGATTCTCCAATGTCCAGATCTGTAACATCAATTTCAATTTTTTCTGGAATATCATGGGGCAAGCAAATCACTTCAAGCTCACGACGAACAATCTGAATGAGCCCCCCCATCTCTACACCTTTAGATAAACCTTTTGTGACCACTGGTATCATCAAACGAAGTGTCTGGTCCATAGAGATATGATATAGATCCATGTGACTGAATTTTCCAGTAACAGTATCAACTTGAAGTTCCTTGAGAAATGCTTTACGACTGGTATTTTCTCCTTCAATTGTCAGGTTGAAAAACAATCTTGCGCGTCCATGTTTTCTGAAGGTAGTATCCAAATCTTTTGTATTCAGTTTTAATATTTCCGGATCAACACCTTTTCCATATAAAACTGCCGGAATATGGTTTGATCGTCTTAATTGACGTGCAGCACCTTTACCTGTGCTTGTTCGCTTCATTGCTTTTAAGTCTATGAATTCCAAAGAAAAACCCTCCTCGTAAAAATCTTTCGCGCATCATAATGTCAGCACGAAATCAACTGTGGTTCATAGCAAACCAAAGGTTGAAAAAATTATACAAATAATGAACTTAATGATCCACCGCGATGACTACGAATAATCGCTTCTCCGATGAGTTCCGCGAGTGAAAGAACAGTAAATTTTTCGCTATTGTTATTATCTCTCAATGGGATGGAATCAGTACAAACGACACTTTTTAATTCGGAGACTTCAATTCTTTCAATGGCCGGCCCTGATAGCACCGGATGAGTGCAGCAAGCGTGTACTTCTCGAGCCCCCATTTTTATTAATGCGCCAGCAGCTTCAGTAATCGTGCCTGCAGTATCAATCATGTCGTCCAGGACAATTGCAATTTTGTCTTTGACGTCACCAATGACCGCCATGGCAGTGGCTTGATTGGGTGCATCCCTTCGTTTATCAACAATGGCAAGATCGGCTGACAGTCTTTTTGCAAAGGCTCTTGCACGTTCTACACCTCCAGCATCTGGTGATACCACTACAACTTTTCCTGAAAAAAACGAGCGAATATGTTCCAATAAAACCGGCGCTGCAAACAAATTGTCTACAGGAATATTAAAAAAACCTTGAATTTGTCCAGCATGAAGGTCCATAGTAATCAGCCGCGTCACACCAGAAACTTCAAGCATGTCCGCGACAAGTTTCGCGCTAATGGGCACACGAGGCGCTACTTTTTTATCTTGTCGGGCATAACCATAATAAGGGACGACAGCAATGATTCTTTTCGCAGCAGAACGACGAAGGGCATCAGCCAATAGCAATAATTCCAATAGATTATCGTTGACCGGTGTGCATGTCGGCTGAATAACAAAGATATCTTTTGATCGTACATTTTCTTTAATTTCTACCTGAATTTCGCCATCACTGAATTTTTTGACCTTTGCATCGCCAATGGGTAAACGTAAATACTCACATACTTTTTGAGCCAGTTCAGGGTGAGCATTTCCGCTAAATATAAATAGATCGTTCATATAGTATGGTTCAAACATAAATTATTCTCATCAGTCAGAACGTCACTGACTATATAAATAAAAATTGCAAGTTCTATATTCAAAAATGCCAGCAAACTTAGTCAATAATGAAAGCTTCCTGGCACTTTGAATACAAGACTTGCAATTATTTTATCATATGCATTTGATATAAAAAAAATGGCTGGGGCGGGAGGATTCGAACCTCCGAATGCAGGAACCAAAATCCTGTGTCTTACCACTTGACGACGCCCCAGCAATGATAATCTATATTATTTAGATTAACAATTCGTATTGTTAACCTGCTTAAGGCTTATGTTCTTTATTACATGGCACGCATATACTTGCCACGATTTATTTTTTTTAAGATCTTTTAGTGCGTTTTCCACTGCTGAGTCTGAAGAAAATATTCCAATTATCGAGGACCCGCTACCACTCATCACTGACTGACACGCACCTTTAAATATTAACGTTTCTTTGATTTCAGTTAATATTGGATATCTTTGAAATGTGATTGTTTCCAGGTCATTATGAATATCAGATATCCAATCAATTTGAGATTTTGTATATCGATTTATTAAATTCGTTTTAATACCAGCTCGTTTTTCTTTTGTCAAGTCAATTTTAAAATTTTTAAATGCCCATGCGGTTGATACTGAAAAACCTGGATATACAATGATCAGTGGATTTTGAATTTCAAGGGCAGTCTCATGGATATGTTCACCAATTCCACTCACCAGTGAGACGGAGTGATTCAAAAAAAAGGGGACATCTGCACCCAAAGATAATGCAATTGTTTTCAGTTGATCATCGTTGAGCGGGTTCATGTACCATTGATTTAATGCCAATAAAACAGTTGCTGCATTGCTGGAGCCACCGCCCAATCCTGCACCGACTGGAATATTTTTTTCTATGTTTATCTTCACGAAGTCATCGTAAGATGTTGCCTGAAAAAATAGCTCGGCCGCCCTACATGCTAAATTTGATTTATTATCAGGTACTTGTGGGTCGGTACATTTAATTTGCATTTGTTTTGCATGAAACTGAATGCGAATGCGATCATGTAAACTCACCGGACACATTAAGGATATCAATTGATGATACCCATCAGGCTGTTTTCCCACAACCCTTAAAAACAAATTAATTTTTGCGGGGCTAATAAATTCAAATTCGTTGGGCATTTATTTATTTACTGCGCTGATATACCGCATTCTTAAATCTGTCAAAACATTTTGTATGAGCTTGTTTTCCTCGGTTGTCAGATTACCTTTTGTTTTTTCTTGAAGCAGAGCGATAATATCAATGGTATGTTTAGCCATTGGAATATTACTTTGCTTTTGACCGGATGTCGGTTCTGAAATTTCTCCAAGTTGTACCATTGCTGATGAACTCAATGATGCGACAAAGGTTGAAAACGTAGGCGCTGGCATCTGATATTGATTGCTCATGATATTTCCTCCATATCTTTTTTTGCACACCTATACATAAAATCGTGATATAAAGTCAAGTATGTTTATATAGATTTCTTGCATTTACTGAAATATTATCGTCCAATTTTGGTTTTTCAGTCGTTATAAGTTTATGTCTGTAGCTGTCCATGTTTGTCCACGCACAAGTTTGAAACAACCAATGTTGGTAATTAATACTTTGAAAACATATTTCAACACAACCAATGAGGATAGTCATGAATTTTTCCTATAGTATCATTGATTTTAAAAAGATCGTCTTTCAGAATTTTTTTTTCACATTATTTTGTTTTATACTGATGATGATGCCATGTTTGTTGGCAGCATCAGATTCTCCAAAGCTGGCATCTGAAAAGCCATTTTTAGGCGTGTATTTAAGCCCGAAAATGGATTTAAAGGAATATGGAGAACAATATAAAGGACGTAAAGGCCTATATATTCCACTCGTATTGTATCAATCTGCGGCTGAGGCTGCAGGCATTCATTCCGGTGATATCATATTACAATATGATGGGATCGTTTTTAAAAGTAAGGGTAACTCCAAACTATTAAAAACCTTCAAGAATTACATTCGTGATGAAAAAAAAATAAATGAACCATTAACAATGATCATTTTAAGGCAAAAACAATTTTACAAGGGTACAAAAAATCATGAAAATATTCCACAATCTCTGTACCTTGATGATGATATTTCCGATATGGTCGATAATCAGCTCCCAGGTGAAACCATTTCTTTAAGTATTCATAAGGAGGTTTCTGAGCTGACAATTACTGCTATTTTGGGACGACGTCCACATATGAGCGACATGGCGCCTCCATCAAATGAGGAACTATTTCAGCATTATGAAAACATAACAAGTTCAGAAATAACATCAATTGAAAGACTCATCGAGGATCATTCATTACAAGATGCCTATGCTGATCTGATGCAGCGTCTGGCGGATGATGAATGGTGGGATGATGGGTTTCGTACCTCATTTTTTCGATATGCCCATAGAGATCCCAAAAAATTTCCCATAATGGTTGAAGATTTGACTCAAAAATTTGAAAAATCAATTCAAGCTGAAATAATGCCAGTATCTCTAAACAAGCATGCTGCATCATTGATGGATATTTCAGACATTTATGTTGATATTCAAACAATGGATATGTTGATATCGTCATCTGCATCATTGTTAACCAGATTGTACAATTATCATATGCAATTAATAGAACTTCATGCACAGGCATTTTCTAATTTGACGCCCGGCGAATGTGATTTTTTGAAAAAGCAAGTCCCGGTTATCATGAATCGATTTGTTGATCATTACTACCTTGATATCAATGCAAATGTTCGTGAAATGAAATTCCACCGAAAAATTGCGGCACTGGCCCAAAAAATAAATTATCAACGATTCTATCAGGCATCATATTTACTTCAAAACCTGGCCCATCCACAATTGATATCAGATCTTGCCAGTATGAAACAGTCAACGTCGTTTTTTGATATACCGCCCAAAGAATTGGGGATATCTGGTGATGTTCATTGCATAAAAAAGATCAATTCCGGATATATTGTGATAGGAGGCCCAGGGTTTACACGTTATACGCAACCCTTGAGCATTATCATTGACCTGGGTGGTGATGATCTTTACCTGAACAATGCTGGAGCTGCAACCTTTGATAACAAGGTATCAATTGTCATTGATTTAAATGGAAATGATCAATACACCGCTACCGAAGAATGGGCGCAGGGGTCAGGTTTTATGGGCTTTGGAATGATTCTTGATTGCCAAGGTCGAGATCGCTATACAGCAGTTCGATTGGCACAAGGGTGTGGTGTGATGGGAGTTGGACATTTAATTGATTTTAAAGGCGAGGATCAATACCACGGCCAAGAATTTCATCAGGGGGTGGCATTTTGGGGATTTGGGTCCCTGATTGATTATGATGGAAACGATTCATATCATGGTGCGTTGTTTTCTCAAGCTGTTGGCGGTACTTATGGCTTAGGGTTACTTGTGGATGTGGCCGGGGATGATCAATTCTATGCCACAGGCAAACATAAAAGTTCTTACGAAACAGATGGTATATTTCGGGGATCATCACAGGGATTTGGAATTGGATTTCGTGGGATTGCTTCAGGCGGGATTGGTATACTTTTGGATTTACAAGGATGTGATCAATTTATGGCGGGAAACTTTTCACAGGGCGGTGGATATTTCTTTGGTATGGGAATACTTAAAAATAGCGGGACTGAACCAGATATGTATGTGGCATCTCGTTATGGGCAGGGCTTTTCTGCGCATTCTGCTGCAGGTATACTGATTGATCATGGTGGGGATGATATCTACAAAGGATTTCATGGGGCCATTCATGCTGCTGCGTGGGATTTAGGGATTGCAGCCTTGATTGATCATTCTGGCAATGATCAATACCATGCGCCCTATACCTTTTTTTCACAAGGGGCTGCGGCGCACAATGGTTTTTCACTATTTCTTGATCATGAAGGTCAGGATCAATATTGGTCAGATCAAGGCGGAATTGCCAAACAACAATCCAATGACTATCATAAAGGATACAGCTTGGGCTTTTTTCTTGACATGGGCTCGGGGTTGGATACTTATCATTGCTTACCTTCTGCAAATAAATCCCAATATGTACGAGGTGATTATAGTATTTTTATTGATAAATAGTAGATGTTTTAGATGGAATTAATATTCATCAATGTATCCAGTTTAACCACTTTAAATAAATCATATAAGGTTCGACTGACATTATTCAGGGTGATCTTGCCACCATTAATTGCAAAGTCTTTGTAAAAAAGCAGAAGCTTACCGATCCCCGCACTGCCAATATGATTGACACTTTTCATATCAATGATCACATGATCTATTGTATTTTTATTGAAATTCAAAAAATTTTGCTTTAAAGTATTGGCCCCCTGCTCGTCAATATTCCCCTTTATGACCATGTGAACAGTGCGATGATTTTTATTCACGTCAATATCCATTTCTTCTCCTTCATTTATAATATATCAAAATCCGATATATTCAAAAAATTTAAATTGGATCATTCCAGATAGATTGTCAAGTATTTTTTCGTGATTTTGGCGTACAAAAAATAGCTTGAACAAAGCGTTGAAATATTGTAATTGGTTCTTAAAATAGCGAATGAAAGCTCTGAAAATCATTCCCCATTTATAATGTTTTACAGTTCAAGTATTAAACATCAAGCAAATACGACGCCAACAGTTCATTTTTTTTGAACCATGATAACACTTAAAAAGATGAATCAGATGAAGAATAGACACTTTAAATTCATCTTCTTCAGTGTCATCATGGTTCAGAAAGGAATCAACAAATATTGAATAATGAGGAACTTATATTCTTCACATTAAGGAGGTTGACGAGATACGCCAATGACAATTTTACAAAAAATATTAAACAAAAAAGCTGATGCTGTCGCGGCCTTAAAAAAACAGATCTCTGAAAGTGAACTGGAAGTCGTTGCAAAACAACAAACACCAGCAAAATCACTCGTACAAGCCATTCGAACATGCCCACACGTTCCTGTTATTGCAGAAATCAAAAAAGCATCACCATCAAAAGGAATAATTCTGGAAGATGCAGATATTGTAAACATTGCCAATCAATATGAAGATGGTGGAGCCGTTGCTATTTCGGTATTGACTGAGCAAGACTATTTCAATGGTTGTATTGATGACTTGAAAACAATCCGCCAATCTGTCGATATTCTGGTTTTACGTAAAGATTTTATCATTGATCCCATTCAAATAATCGAAGCGCGGGCGGGGGGTGCGGATTCGGTGTTGTTGATTGCTGCTGCCCTTGAATTTGAAAAACTACAAACAATGGTTGATATGTGCATGCATTTTGGCATGGTTCCACTCCTGGAAGTTCATAATGAAAAAGAATTGGAAACAATCATGAAACTGGAGCCTGAATTAATTGGTATCAATAATCGAAATTTGAAAACAATGCAGGTAGATATCCATACCAGCGCAAAACTGAGAAAAATCATTCCAGATTCTATCTGCGTGGTTGGAGAAAGCGGTGTTTCCACAGCAGACCAAATTGCTTTCTTGAAAAATGAGGGGATCGACGCATTTCTCATTGGAACCGCTTTGATGACATCAGGTCAGCCAGGAAAAACATTAAAAGGCCTCAATGGATATATTTGAAAAAATGTGGACATTTTTTCTTCGCCCTGAATGGGCGTAACATATCAGCCCAGGACCCACCGAACAACAGTTTTTCAAATTAAGAAATTTCTGTACAATAAGATAATTCCTGGAAACCAGTAAGTAAGGAACGTTCTGAAAATAGTTCCCCATTAAATAAATGTTCATCCAGTTTTTTGAACCATGGTTACACTGAAAAAGAGGAATAAGATGAAATAAAGACTCTTTAAATTCATCTTATTCATCTTCTTCAGTGTAATCATGGTTCAGAAACGAATCAACAAATATTGAATATTGCCATCAAAAAATTGAATAATGCGATAAATAATATATGACATTCATTATTTAATATGCTATTGTTCAAAATTATTAGGAGCATATTCAAAAAGGGATGAATTATAAAATTGAGATACTGTGGGGCAAATTTCTTAGCCCTGAAAGGGCGTAACATCTTTGGTTTCTGTGTCGCCCTTTCAGGGCTACAAATCTGATTAATCTGTAACCCAGGGCGTTGCCCTGGGTATGTTGTCACCCTTTCAGAGCTAAAAAATCAGCGCCCCAAAGATTGTTATACTTGACTACGATAAACCTGAAAATTCATGGCCGCTTATTTATTGCCCCCTTTTTATCCGAGAATACGCTCAAAAAAAATTTTTTCAGGAGTGTTAAAACCATGACAGACCCTATAAATGACGAAATGATTGATGAAAACGTTGAAGATTTCGCCAATTTATTAGAATCATTTGAATCCAGCTCAAATGATGATATTCGTGTTGGAGATAAAATTAGCGGAGAAATACTTTCCATTGGAATGGACACGATATTTGTTAACACTGGTACAAAAATTGATGGTGCGGTAGAAAAAAATGAGTTGCTTGATGAAAACCAGGTGTTACCATATCAAAAAGGAGACAAAATTGATCTTTATGTGATATCGGTTACTGAGCATGAAATAAAACTGTCCAAAGCCCTATCAGGTGCGGGTAGTGCGAACCAATTGCAGGAGGCCTATCATTCGTCAATGCCAGTAGAGGCGAAGGTGAAAGAACAATGCAAAGGTGGATTTTATGTAGAAATGCTCCAGCAGAGAGCTTTTTGCCCGATATCTCAAATGGATACCCAATTTATCCAAAACCCTGAGGATTATATTGGCAAAACATATCAATTCAGAATTGTTAAATTTGAAGAAGGGGGACGAAATATTATTGTCTCCAGACGTCAATTGTTAAGCGAGGAACTGGAGGCAGCTCAAGCTGAATTTTTTGAAAAAAATCCACCGGATTCGATTGTTGATGGTTCAATTACCCGCCTGATGCCATATGGTGCATTTGTGGAGATCTCGCCGGGTATTGAAGGAATGGTTCATGTTTCAGAAATTTCCTGGTCTCGTGTTGAAGATATCCAAACTGTGTTGAAAGAAGGGGAGCAGGTCAGGGTTAAAATTTTATCCATTACTGATGGCAAAAAGAAGGGACAGTACAAAATATCCCTTTCCATGAAACAAGTTGAGGGTGACCCTTGGAATCAAGAACTTCCGGTTAAAATTGGTGATCGATTTAAAGGTACAGTCAAAAAATGCATGAATTTTGGTGTTTTTGTCGAAATCGCTTCTGGTATTGAAGGATTGGTCCATATTAGTGAAATGAGTTATGTCAAACGCATTCTAAAACCTGAAGATATTGTTAATGTTGGAGACCAAATAGATGTTGTTGTCAAAAACATTGATTTGGAAAATAAAAAAATTTCTCTGAGTATGAAAGATGCAGAAGGAGATCCCTGGATTGGTGTGAACGAAAAATATCGTGTGGGGCAGCTTGTTGATGGTACGATTGAGCGGAAAGAAAAATTTGGTTTTTTTGTCTCTCTTGCTCCTGGTATTACAGGCTTGTTGCCTATTTCAGTCCTCAAAAAACATACTCAATCGAGACGTTTTGAAAGACTGAACCTTGGTGATACAATTAAGGTTGAAATAAAAGAAATCAACCTTGAAGAAAGAAAAATATCTCTTGGACTCGGTGATGAAGATAATGAAAAAGGATGGGAAAATTTTTCCACAAATGCAGATTCTGGAAATAATGATTTTAGCGATCAATTAAAAAAATTAAAAATGAAGTTTTCATAATCCTTAATTAATAATTTGTTAAATCTTATAACGAATGGAGGTAAAAATGGATATTGAGACAAAAATTCTCGTTGTCGATGATTTTCAATTTGCACGACGTATTTGTTTAAATGTGCTTAAGGAAATCGGGCTAAAGAATATTACCGAAGTATCCTCAGGAGCCACAGCCCTGAGTGCTTTAGCAAAAGATTCCTTTGATTTGATCATTACTGATTTCAACATGCCAGGAATGAATGGCCTTGAATTGGTCAAAAAAATTAGAGCAGATGAAGACTTAAAGCTTATCCCCATTATTATGATTACATCTGAAGGCAGCAAAGGGGTTATGTTGGAAGCCACCGAAGCGGGCGTGAATGCATTTTTGAATAAACCTTTTACAAAGGATGACCTGTCTGAAAAGCTTGAAAGACTTCTTTAATACCAAAAGAGGCTTCAGCATGAGTGTATCCAAAATCGTTGTTCATCTCATTGACTCAGGGTCCAATGATTGATGTATGATATTTTTCTTTAAGGAACCTTCTGAAAATAAGTTCCCCATTAAATAAATGTACATTCAGTTTTTTGAACCATGATTACATACACTGAAGCAGATGAATAAGATGAAATAAAGACACTTTAAATTCATCTTATTCAGTGTAATCATGGTTCAGAAACGAATCAACAAATATTGAATAATGAGGAACTTATTTTCCGAGCACTCCTAAGACTATTTTGGTTACACTCGTTCCATTTTTCAGTCAATGAACATTACTGAATATACGAATACGTTAAAAATCCTGCAATAGTTCGACCCCAGTCTTTTCATGTGAAACCTTATCCAGCTTCAAATCCTTAGGAATATTCAAAAGATAACTTCCCCAATTCAACGCCAAGCATATGCGTACCAAACTGCTCATTCTGTTTTTTGAACCATGATTACACTGAAGCAGATGAATAAGATGAATTAAAAGTGTCTTTATTTCATCTTATTCATCTGCTTCAGTGTAATCATGGTTCAAAAACAAAATGAGCAATTATTAAATGAGGAACTTATTTTTTGATTATTCCTTAGTCAAGAATTTTTGATATAATGAAATAAAGACACTTTTTAATTCATCTTCTTCAGCCTAATCCTGGTTCAGAAAAAGAATGAACTTTTGGCTACGTATATGTTTAATTCTTGAACAGGTCAAACATTATAAATGGGGAACTTATTTTCAGAGCTTTCCCATGTAAAACAAACTGTAAATTTACATTTTTTTTTGTAAAGGGATCTGTTAATTTTCCATTTAAATTGAACACTATTGTTTCAAGCAATCACCTATAACATCTTAAAAATAATAAATTTTATTCATTTTAATTTTTTCTTGAATAATTTGGTACACTTCCTGTATATCTAAGTTATAAACAAAAGTTGTAGGCTTTCGTTTTTTTATCAACTCCAAAAATATGGGAGGTACTATGATGCGAAGAATAATTAATACGAATATATGTATTCTGATGATTGCTATGTGGGCTTCAGTTTCTGTTGCCGCAGAATCATCAAAAATATTTCAACAAGGCAAAGAATCGTATGCCGGTGCTGAAGATGCCATTATTACAAATTTATTTGTACAGGATACAAATGGCAATGGTGTTACAGCCAAAGAGGGGTATTTAAGAGCCTTTCATCAGTTCTATGAGGCACGTTCATTAATACGTTTTAAGAACATTTCCTTGCCAACCGGTGCGAATTTTGTTCGTGCAGAATTAAAAATAGTGGTAACCGATCGGAATGGTGGGATGATGCTTGCTGGCTATTATCTGAACAAGGATTGGGATATTCAGTCAGAAAATTTGGGATGGAAAAATCGGATGGACGATTCGACCTGGAGTGAACCTGGTGCTGCAACTGATGTAATCAAAGGGAAATCATTTATTATCAATGGATTTTCTGGTGAGGGGATACAGGAAAAAATTATTCCATTGGATAATGAAGTTGTTGAGCATTGGTTAAATGTGCCGAATGAAAATTTTGGGATTCTAATTACCATTTTGGATAAGGAAGAATCTGCCTGGATTCATTCCAGTGAAGATTCAATAATGGATTACCGGCCCCAATTAATTCTTTATTATGAATGATATGCGAATCATCATCCATTAAATAAAAAAGAGGGCAAGTCATGAACGTGCCCTCTTTTTTTTTATAGCGCCAAAAAAGAATCTATACCGGTTCGGGATCAAGCTCCGGTACAATATCATAAACGTCAAATATACAAAACATATTGGTTTCTTGCTCAAAATTAAAGAAGTTATTTCCAGTTACAATAATTTTATCTTCACCACCAATAAAATTGCGATCATAACACTCTTCAGCAGCCAATCGAATGCGATCAATATTGGATATGACTGTCTCCAGTTGTGGGAGAACAAGGGGTTCAACCCCCCAAGTCATGCGCATTTCTCTGGCACTTTTCTTGGTGTCGGTAATTCCAAAAATTCCAAAGTCAGGTCGATACTTTGAAATCATACGTGCGGAATAACCTGTTTTGGTCAGGCAGATAATTTTTCCGGTGGAATGTTTAGACAAGTCACTACAGGCAGAAAATACCAGATGACCAATTAATTCGGAATGGGTTCGTTGGGGGCCATCTAATTCATCAGGGTTTGCTTGGGTCATATGCGATTCAGCTGAACGAATGATTCGTTCCATCATGGCCACTGCTTTTTCCGGAAATTTTCCGGATGCTGTTTCTGCACTAAGCATCACCGCATCAGCACCATCATCAATGGCATTGTAGACATCAGAAACTTCTGCTCGGGTGGGCGTTGGCGCATGCGTCATTGATTCTAACATTTGTGTGGCAACGATGACTGGCTTTCCTGCAATATTACACTTTCTGATTAACGATTTCTGCACAGGCTGAACATCCTCAGCCGCAATTTCAACGCCCAAATCGCCGCGGGCAATCATGACACCATCGGATACCGCCAATATTTCATCAAAATTTTCAAGGGCAAATGGGCGTTCAATTTTTGCGATGAGTTTTATGGTCGGATTTCCTGCATCAGTTAGAATTTGTCGAATGGTTTTAACATCATTGGCATCGTTTACAAAGGATATGGCAACATATTCTGGGTTCAACTTTGCAATAAGTTTTAAGTCTTCCACATCCTTTTCAGTTGGCACAGTTAAAGAAATCTTTGTTGATGGCAGATTGACGCCTTTTTTGGTCGATATATATCCACCGGTGAGAATATCACATTCCAATTGATTGCCCTGAATCTCTTTAATTTTAAGGCACACCAGGCCATCATTAATAAATATAAGATCTCCTGGTTTGGCTTCCTGTGGCAGTTTTTCATAGTTTATGTTAATCATTTTCTTGTTGCCTTCAACAGGATCAGTGGTAACGCTTATTTTTTTACCTTGTTTCAGAAGAACACCTTCGCCTTCAATGTTTCCAATACGTATTTTAGGTCCTTGAATGTCACATAAAATGGCCAGACGATCATCTGCCTCCCTTACGTTTTCAAAAATTTGGATCTTATCCTCATGTGATCCATGAGAAAAGTTGATACGTGTACAATCCATACCCAGGTCTGCCAGACTTCTGATTTGTTCAGGCGTGTGGCAAGATGGCCCCATTGTACAGATAATTTTTGACTTCGTGATTGATAACATATTGTTTCCTTTCTGATGTACATTTGTTTAGATGAATATACATTCATACAAAAATTTTTATAAACCAAAATATTCTCTAAGCTTTTTCTTGGCTGTCTTTCTATCTCTTCGGTTTTCCGCACTAAATTCAGGTATGGCATTTTGCGGAATGGAAAACACTTTTTCAAATGTTTGTTTTGCCTTTTCTTTTTCACCCATTTTCCAATAAATGTCTCCCAAAAAAATATAAGTCAATGTAAAATTGGGGTATTTTGATAAAGCATCATTTAATAAATTTGCACCATCCTTAAGGCCTTCCCCCCTTTTTCTAAAAAATCGAGGCGTCCCCCAATATATTCGAGCCAAAAGGCGCTGTGGGCCGCCACGATAATAATACTTATCAATTTCAATAACTTGATCCACTTGATCCTTTATTTCGCCCACATTCATAGCACTTTTCAAAAATCCTTTTTCTTTGCAATAAGATGCATTGTTTGTTGCATCCCAAAAAATTCCAGGTGCGCTTTTGGGGTTAATTTTTGTCAGACTTTTGGCATAGTTCATCCCTTTTTGATATGATTCCTTTCGAAATTTTTTGAAATCATCGTCTGGATGCAAATTACCTAGCCAATAATAACCGATACTTAGCCTGGAAAGAATTTCCTGGTTGTCAGGTTTAATCTGTAAGGCTTTTTCATAGGCATCAATGCACTTTTTCAATTGATCAAGATTGTCACGTTTCCCCCACACAGCATCGCCTGTCGCTTTGAGTTTGGAGAATTGATCTCCACCAAAGGCAAGCCCGGGTATGAGGAACACCATAAAACATGTTACGAGGAATTTTTTCATTTTGTTTCTCCTTAAGTTGGTTTATTTTTACAAATAATAATGCTTATTATCATTTCTGAAATATTGACTATCATTAAGATAGAGTCGATTCAAATTGCTACCATTTTTTCTATTTGTGTTCAAGGAAAATATTTTCGAAGCGATGTATTATTCCATTTTTATTAGAAAAATGATCCATTTTTAATCATTCATTACCGATATATGGGCATCCTTCATATTGGATGAAAATCAGTTAACACTTTCATGATTAATTATAAAACTGAAGAGGCGAACATCTGTGCGTTTCTTCAAAGAACATCCTGTACTTAAAAAAGTGTTAACAGGAATATGTAAAGATACCGATATATGGTACGTTGATGCCTTACAATCTCTATTTTCTTCTTGCCCTTCTTTGGAGTTGTCTGTATAAGTAAGCGGTCATCAATTTTTGGGTATATCGTAGTAATCGAAATCCAACCGATCTCCGAAACCAGTTTAGGGGCGAACCCCATTGCCGTCAGGCTAAGCGCAAAGGTAGTTTTTGCAACTCCTTGCGTAGGGGGAACCTTATGTTCGCCCTCGAACAATTATTGGTAAGCGATTTTAGTTCGAGGGCGAACATAAAGTTCGCCCCTACATTGTTTTTGCTCATAGGCTTGGTTTCGGTTTGGCCTGCAATTTTGGTTACACTCAAACACGATATCAAAAGGATGTGCGTGATCTAATAAAATTTCGAACCAAAGCTCTTGATTTGTCATTTTAATATATGAAAGGTTTGCCATGGAAATATCAGACTCACAACTATCTGCAAAGGACAAAATTGATGAAATTATCAAATTAGACAAACGATTTGGCCGAATTGCAATAAAAAACAAACTGTTAACGATTGAACAGGTCAAAGATGCGCTCCGAAAACAGGATTATATTTACAAAAAATCAAGCTATATCGTACTGATTGGTGACTTGCTCGTTGATTCTGGGGCACTGAGTGAACGATATCGCGATGCCATACTGAAGCGCCAGGATCGTTTAACGAGTTATAACAAAAGACACAAAAGTTTTGGTCTCATTGCAGTGAAAAAAGGCTTTATCACAGAGATGCAACTTGATGAAGCGTTGAAAATTCAAGCAGAGAAATATAAAGAAAATCGAAACGTGGTCTTTTTAGGTGATGTTCTGGTTGAACAGGGATTGTTGTCATCAGATCAACGAGAAGAAGTTGTCAAGGAAAGGGAACTATATCGAGCCTCGAATAATGATCATTCACAACACGAATATTTGCCTGATGACACCAAGCCTGAACATCTTGAAAAAGAATTGCCTCAGACAGAAGAAAAATCCATTCCGATTGCAGATACAGAAGCAGAAACAGAAGATGTTGAGAATGATGAATCAGGAACGCCTCAAGCAGATTTAAACTTAAATGAAAACCTTAAAATCATTTTTTCTGAAGATAGACTCCAGGCGTACCTCAAAGTACATGCCTTGCTTCCGATAAAAACACGTTTGATTGATTTGAAACATTTTTTTCGATCAAATGGCATTGATCATGGACTGGTTGACAATCAAACACTCAAGCAATGGTTGCAGAATAAAAAGATACGCCGAAAACCTTTCCTGATTGCCCAGGGAACACCTCCTGTTCCCCCAAAGAATGCGCAGATTGTTTTTCATTTTGAAATTAACCCCAAAAAGACAGGCACTGAAAAAAAAAATGGATCTATGGATTACAAGAACAGAGGCGAAGTCATTTCTGTAAAGGAAGGTGCGTTGCTTGCCGAAAAAATTCCGCCAGAGGAAGGAAAACCTGGGCTGGATGTGACCGGTAAAATTATTAATGTTCTTAAGCCTAAAGATATTGCCCTTAGACCTGGAAAAGGGGTGACAAGGTCGCCGAATAATCTGCAAATTTTCGCCAATGTTAGTGGAATGCCCGAAATTGACAAAAATGGCAAAATTAATGTGAATCAGGTACTTATCATCAATGGGGATGTTGGCATGCAAACCGGTCATATTATCTTTGATGGTATTGTTTTTGTAAAAGGTGAGATCAGTCCGGGATTTCAAGTCAAGGCAGATCAATTGGAAGCCTCTGCAATAATGAATGCTGAAATTACAACATCCGGAGATATACTTGTTAAAGGTGGAATTGTTGGTGCAAAAATTAATACAAGTGGTACTGTCACCGCCAGATTTTTAAAAGCCACACAGATTATTTCTAGAAACGATGTGGTGGTTCAAAAAGAAATCGTTGATTGCTTGATGAATGTGGGCGGTAAGTGTTTGTGTGAAAATGGAAAAATTGTGGCTTCACAGATTTCTGCATCAAAGGGCATTAAAGCGGCAGAGATGGGCTCAGAGTATTCATCATCTTGTAATATTATGGTGGGAGTTAGTTCAAAAATTCAAAAACAACTCAAACGACTCAATAATACACTGAAACATTGTAAACGTGATGAACAGGCTGAAGTGAAAGCAGAGATATCTCGTGTAAAAGCACGCGAGTTATCTGGTCTTGCAGATCAAACGTCAGATATCATCGTCACGAAAGGAATAATGAGTGCTGAAATCCAAACAAGAGGCAAAATAGTGACCGGTTTTCTGAAAAATGCTGTGATTGAAGCTTTAGGTCATGTGGTTGTCCAAAAAGAAATCTTGAAAACAAGAATCCAGTGTGGGGGTGAAGTGAATGTTAAAAATGGAAATATTTTAAATTCCAATATTGTTTCCTTGAGCGGCATTACAGCAAAGGATGTTGGATCTGAAATGTCTGCACCATGTAAACTGAGATTTGGTGTGAATGAAGCGGTAAAAGACCGGCTTGAAACTTATGAAAAAGTACTTGAAAATAAATCAAAAGACCTTGAGCAATCCAAAGCCTTGCTTGAAAATTATTTGAAAAAATTTAAAAATTTTGAACAAGATGCTCAGGATATCAGCTGGATTAAACAGTACACAAAAAAAATATCCGGCCCCATGCGTCTCAACCTTGATCAGCTGGACCAGGTTCCACCTGAAAAACGAATGGAAAAAATTAAAGAATATATGGGTTCAATGGATTCCAAAATGAAAGCAGCCGATTATACAAAGGAATTTAATAACCTTCGTCATATACAGGAATATATGGAAAAATATTTTGGCCGGCATCAAAAAATGAACGATCAAATTACCAGCTTAGAAAATAAAGTCAAAGATTTAGGTTCGGAAATTAAAACGCTTCAATCAGACATTAAGGCCCTGGCGGCAAGTGCTTCAACCAATCCCAGTGCAAAAATTCAAATTGCCGGTCGAATCTTTAGTCGTACAGATTTGAACGGCCCAAATTCTGCCTTGTTACTGACGCAAGACCTTGGCCCATGCGTTATCACTGAAAATCAATCAAAAATTGTCATTCAAAAAACAAGCGAGGGAAAATCAAAACAAAAGGGGACTGCCCCATTGCCGTCAGGTTAAGGCAAACGTAATTGTTTCAATAATTCGTAGAGGCGAACCTTATGTTCGCCCGCGAACTAAAATCGATTACCAACAATTGTTCGAGGGCGAACATAAGGCTCGCCCCGACGCTGGAAATTACTTTTTATCATGATATCGCAGTATTTTTTTTTGAAGCGATCTGGCACGTCCTCCCCTTGCAACAAAGATTTTTTTGCGATGATGCGAATAATGTCTTCCGGAAACATACATGGCAGTGGATAGTGTCAATGGGGTCGGCAAAAAAATTTGTACCTGATCCAGTTTCAATCTTTTCTTTTTAAGCCATTGGGTCAGAGCAATCATATCCTTTTTTTCGGTGCCAGGGTGGGCACATATCATATATGGAATTAAATACTGTTTTTTTCCAGCCTTCTTTGAAATTTTTTGAAATTGTTGCTCAAATAACTCATAAACGTGAATATCGGGTTTCATCATGAGTTTCAAGCAATGGGATACAGAATGTTCAGGGGCCACTTTCAAATAACCTCCGACATGATATCTGGTTAAAACTTCAATATATTTTGGGCTTTTCAAGGCCAGGTCATACCGAATACCGGATGCGATCCATGCTCCTTTTACTCCATCCATTTGACGTACACATCGATACAGGTCGATCAATGGCTGATGGTCTGTATTTAAATGAGGGCATATGTTTGGAAATAAACATGACAATCGTTGGCACTTGAGATTATTTTCGGGTTTACGACAAGACATTTGATACATATTGGCTGTTGGGCCCCCTAAATCAGAAATGTATCCAGAAAAATTGTTAGACTGATGCACCATTGCCTCAACTTCCTTGATAATTGATCCTTGAGAGCGGCTTTGAATGGTTCGTCCCTCATGCATGGTGATTGAGCAAAAAGAACATCCTCCAAAGCAACCCCGCATTATTGTGATAGAGTCCTTGATCATTTCAAACGCTGGAATTCTGGCATTGCTATACATGGGATGCGGTAAGCGGGAAAAAGGCAAATTATAGATGTAATCCATTTCCTTTGTTGATAAAGGTTGGACCGGTGGGGTCACCCACAGCCATCGATTGCCATGCTGTTGAATGATTGAGGGTGCACCCGGACGTGTGGCTTGATAGGTTATGAATGTACTTTCGGATATATATACTGGTTTATCTGAAATACTTTCAAAGGAATTGAGTTCAATCACTGACGAATGTTGTTTCAGATTTAAAGAACATTTTTTGTTGGAAATTGCCTGGATGAAATATGTTTCAGGAATAATTGGGGAAATAAATGCAACGCCTGGCATTTTATAAAGAACATCATCAGGTGTGATGGAATTTCCCTTTGCCAAAAAATGGGCGATATAAATAATGGCACGTTCCGCATTGCCATATATCAATAAATCTGCTTTTGCATCAAAAAGGATTGAACGTCGAATTTTATCAGACCAAAAATCATAATGCACAAACCGACGTAAACTTGCTTCAATACCACCCAGAATAATTGGAATTTTCGGATATGCTTCTCTGCATTTATGAGCGTACACAATGGAGGCACGATTGGGACGTAATCCAGCCTGTTCATCAGGAGAATAGGCATCAGTGTTGCGCAAATGTCGTTCTGATGTATAATGATTAACCATTGAATCCATATTGCCTGCTGTGACACCAAAAAACAATTTGGGAGGGCCCAAAATTTTAAAGGCCTCTGCATTTCGCCAGTTTGGCTGCGGGATAATTCCAACACGAAATCCTTGTGATTCCAAAACACGTCCAATAATGGCGCAACCAAAACCTGGATGATCAATATAAGCATCGCCTGTAACAATGATAATATCACATTGCTTCCAACCCAACTGGGTCATTTCTTTTTTGGAAGTCGGTAGAAATGATGCGGGCGGTTCGTTTTGACGATACTGAGAATCATCATTGATGGTCTGGGCTATTGAACATTCCATATGGGCTATACTGGGATAAGAAATTGAAAAGTCGATCCTTTGCCCTCTGCACTTTCAAGGGCCATAGAAGCTCCCATTTGCTGGACAAAAAAATCAACTAAGGCCAATCCCATCCCAGTTCCTTCGTAATCGCGGGTAATGGATCCATTGACTTGATAAAATGCATCAAAAATAAAATCCTGCTTTTGTTCTGGTATGCCAATTCCAGTGTCAGAAATTTGAATATTTAGCAGGGAAGGGTCGGAGACTAGACTTGTTTTTATGGTCACACTGCCTGATGCTGTAAATTTGATTGCATTATCCAATAAATTGCTCACGATTTTATTAAATACTGATTGATCTCCATCATATTTAATATCTTTGCAGCTCTCAATATCCAAATGAATTGCCAAGCCTTTTTCCCTGGCTTTATGTGTATAAAGTTCAGAGGAAAAAATTAAGGATTCATAAATATCAAAAGTTTGCTGTTGCAATACATAACTTCCGGACTTAAGCATGGCATAATCCATAATGTTTTCCATTGTTTTAAGTAAAGATTTTCCGGAATTTTTGATAAGCTGCAAATCATCAATGGTTTCATCTGGCAAATTCTGATCCATTAAAAGTTCGGTGATACCAATCACTGCATTCAATGGCGTGCGGATTTCATGGCCGACGTTGGTTAGAAATTCTGTTTTTAGACGATCAGCAGTTCGGACACGATGGTTGGCTTCGCGTAATTTTTCCTCTGTTTCAACAAGAGGGGAAATATCCATCACACTAACAATGATATGGAATTGATCATCAAATTCAGCCTTTTTTGAGTTTCGAATAATAGGAACATTGAGACCTGTTGTGTTGATCCGGGTTTGTTCAACAATATCAACTGTCGTGTCTTGTGACAGGATGGGGCAATTCTCCGGGGCATGCTCACATAAAAAATCATAGCAATATTTTCCAACAAGCTCGGTATCAGAATAACCATATAGGAGTTGAGCGGTTGGATTGATGGACTCAATAATAAATGTTTTGGCATTGATGATAATAATGCCCGACTGAACAGTTTCCAGAATGGTTTCCAATCTTTTGTTATATTGTTCGATTTTTTTATGATGCTTTTGTTTGAGTTGCCAACGTAAATGATACAAAAACCCCACAATCGCACCAGCAATAACAGGTAAAACAAAAGATGTTGGGTACAAAGGATAATTAAGCAGGCTTTTTTGGATGGCAGACATGAATGCGAGTATTCCACTTCCTAACAGCATTGGAAGAATAAAAGATTGAACTGTTTTCAGTTTCATGATTGATCGCCTTATATTTGTTGATAAGAACCAGAATACTTAAAAAATATCTTCGCCGCATCAATCATAACTGGTAACTGGCCAGTTATTTCTTGCCTGACTGGGTTATACTCATTTCATATCGATCAATTGAGCGGGTTTGATCAATATCTTCAATTTTAATTTCTTCAATACGAACGTCTTTGAATGATTCCTGTAATCGTTGATAAGCATGAAGTCCCTGAATACGTGTATGTTCACTGATATTATCGCGCACTTGAATATAGGGTAAAAGACTGATATGGCATTGTTTGGAGCGTTCCACTCTATCTTTTTTCCGAAGTAAGTATTCTTTTCGTGCGGTATCAAGAGCATCCTGATCAAAAGATTCGATTTGTTGATCCACTTCTTTTTTGCCCTCAATTGCAGCTTGATAATTATTAAAAGCACACTCAATTCGTTCTTCTAATTGTTTAAAAAAAGGATCCAGGGCTTTGATCGCCTCAAAATTCTTTTCTTTTTTTAGTTTACTAATCTTTTCCTTCAACGATGGTTTGATTGACTTAATTTTTTCTTTTAATTGGAATGTCTCATCAATGATTTGCTCGATTTCTTTTAACATTTCGTGGAGCTTCTTCTTTTGATGTTCCAACGCCAGATACTCGGATCGTAGTTTTTGATCCTGATTATCCGGACATAATAACCCAATTGTTAAAGTACAGGGCTTGTCCTCAGAACTGATAATCGTATGGGCATCAATACAACGACATGCCATAACATTGGATTGTTCAACAATGCCATTGGCGATCAAGCAACATGAATTGGTAAAAATATCTGATTGTTGAATGATTTCTTGAACAGTAACATCATTTTCAGCATGAATTGATGAACGTTCAATCCGCTTTGATTCAACATAGCCTCCAGAAACAATGTCAGAATCAGTTACTTTTTCACGTACACATATGCCTGAACGAACGCGCACATTTGCCTGATCGACATTGTTGACCTCAATAGTGTCAGCACTCACCTGACATCCCGGCTCAATATTGCCATCAATGATGAGTTCTCCAGGATAGTTATATTGTTTTTTTCGGGATGTCAGGTTTCCTGCAATATGATGTGTTTGTTTTTTCTTCATAGTCATTTTCAAAAATTTGTATTCAAAAAAAAAGGGGGCATTGCCCCCTTTTAAAGTATTCAGTCAGTTATAGAAAATATGGACTAGCCAGTTGCGGCTTTATGAGTTTTGATCTTTACTTTTTCAGTAAGTCCTTCATAGTATTCACGCAGAATCGCAACAACTTCATCACGACCAAAATGATCTGGCAAGTCTCCACCTTCAGACAGCATTTTTCGAAGCATGGTACCACTTAAAAGAACACGATCTTGTTTATCATGGGGGCATGTTCTTAATGATGCCATACCATCGCATTTATGACAATAGAATGTCCAATCAATCTTAAGCGGTGAGCAAAGCAAGGCTTTGCCTTCTTCATCAGGTTGAGGAATTTTGTTAAAAATAGTTTGCGCTTCAAACATGCCATAGAAATCGCCGACACCTGCATGGTCTCGACCGATGATCATACGTGAGCACCCATAATTTTGACGAAATGTTGCATGAAGTAATCCTTCACGTGGACCTGCATAGCGCATATCCAATGGGTATCCACCCTGTACAACTTTGTCTTCAACAAAATAGTTTTTGACAAGTGTGTCAATACATCGGACTCGAACTTCAGCAGGAATATCGCCAGGTTTCAGGTTGCCAACCAGTGAATGAATAAAAACACCATCACAAACTTCAACCGCAATTTTTGCCAGATATTCATGAGAGCGATGCATGGGGTTTCTTAATTGAAGTGCAGCAACTTCTTTCCATCCACGATCTTCAAATATTTTTCGGGATTCTTCTGGGCGTTGATAAATACCTTTATATTTGGTGGGGTAATCACCTTCAGACAAGACTTTTACAGGTCCAGCCAGGTTGACATCTTTTTGGTTCATCACCATTTGAACGCCGGGATGATCATCACGAGCAACTTCCCAGAATTCTTTTGTTGTTTTGGTGCCTTCACCCATGAAAACTTTTTCGCACTCATATTCTTTGTCAGCCTGTGTCATTTCGAACTTTTCAGAGACACTCATGGTGGCCATCACTTCTTTGCCTTCAGGATCATACAGAGCAATTTCATCGCCAATGTTGATCGCATCGGCATCTGATTTGTCTGCTGATAATGTGACAGGAATGGGCCAGAATGTGCCATCAGCCATCAAAAAGTTATCGCATACGCCTTTCCAGTCTGCTTTGGTCATAAAACCTGTTAATGGACTGAAACCGCCAATTCCCATCATAATAAGATCACCCTTTTCACGAGGGCTTATTTCTATTTTTTTAAGACCTTCTGCTTTTTTCTTCTCTGCTTCTAGCTCTGCGCCTTCAAGCAAGCAACAGGTCAGTCCTTTTCCACCATGTGGAGGGATTAAATTTGACATGTAATTCATTCTCCTTTTTGTTGTCTTTTCACTTGCAAAAAACAATAAACCGAATCATTTTTTGCATGTGAATATTTTTCATATTTTTCTGAATAAATTTTTATCCATAATAAATGAATTGGAATTCATTTGTCAAGTTTTTTCGCAAGGTATCTATTTGTAGAGACAAATGATCTTTCAAATTTTTCAGTTGAAAGTTACCTGCAGAATATGCTACAATATAAAGTACTTTTCGGATAAAGCTTGAATTGCTCAGGTTTGAATCCCAAAAAATTTTAGAGAGTAAAAAAAATATGAAAAAACGTACAAAATCACATGCAATGAACGTAGGGCAGCGTTGGATGAGCGAGATGGAACCTGAATTGGGAGTCGGTATCATTCGATTTGTAGAGCGAAGACGCATTGGAATTGAATTTCCGGCTACAGATATTCATCGGATGTACTCAATAGAAACCGCCCCTATCAGAAGGGTTGCATTTAGAGTTGGAGATCGCGTGACGCTTCAAGATGGCCATTCATTTGTTGTAAAAGAAATAGAAAATATTGATCATTTATTGACGTATAGTGATGGCAATCAAAAGCATTCTGAAACAGAAATTTCACATATTTTGGTGCTGAACACCCCTGAGGACAAACTTTCAGCCGGACAATTGGATTACCTTCAAACCTATTTGTTAAGGCTTGAAACATTATTTGTGCGACATCGTTTTAGAAAATCGGCTGCATTTGGATTTGTTGGCGGTTGTATCGATCTGTTGCCCCATCAACTTTTTATTGCACATGAGGTTTCAAAAAGGTACATTCCTCGCGTATTGCTTGCTGATGAAGTTGGACTGGGTAAAACCATTGAAGCTTGTTTGATTATCCACCGGCTGGTTCAATCCGGACGTATCGAACGTGTGTTGATTTTAGTTCCGCAAGTGTTGATTTATCAATGGTTTGTTGAATTCTATCGCAGATTCAATATTTCATTTCGTATTGCGGATGAAAATTACTTTAAAGCGGTTGAAAAAGAATCAAGCAGTGCCAATCCATTTTCTGAATCACAACTCATTCTTTCGGCCATTGAGACCATTGAAAATGATTCCCTTCGAAAAAGCCAGTTAGTAAATTCCGGTTGGGACATGGTTGTCATTGATGAAGCCCACCATTTAAAAAAAGACAGTCCCATTTATCCAACAATACAACAAATTTCCAAACAAACTCATGGGTTATTGTTACTGAGCGCAACCCCCGAGCAGCTTGGCCTTGAAAACCATTTTGCACGCCTCCAATTATTAGATCCAGATCGTTATTATAACTACGAGACCTTTATCAATGAACATGCAAACTATCAACAAATTGCATCCCTGGTTGATGAAGTCGAACAACAATCCACCATAGATCTGACATCAATTGAAAAATTGCGCGCAATATTTGAACAAATGAATATCAGACATCTGGACGATATGTTGACTCAAAAAAATATTAGTAAATCCAGACTTGTTCGTCAGATTATGGACACTCATGGTACTGGTCGGGTGATGTTTAGAAATACCCGTTCCATTGTCAAAGGTTTTCCAAAACGTATCGTTAATCTTGTTCCATTGGATGATATCACTGATGAAGTCCTTTATACACAAAACACAATGGAATTGTTGATCGATATGGGGCTATCTCAACAAAAACCCATTTTTCAACTGGAGAACGATCCCAGAATACTTTGGATGGTGGATTTTTTGAAAAATCATAAAGATAGAAAATGTTTATTGATTTGTTGCTATCCGGAAAAAGTGGTGGGAATCCAAAAGGCGCTTGAACATCATATGAGTGCTCAGATTTCAGTTTTTCATGAAAATATTCCTTTAAGACAGCGGGATGAAAATGCCGCATGGTTTGCAGATCCAGATGGGGCACAAATCTTATTATGCTCTGAAATGGGAAGTGAAGGACGAAACTTTCAGTTTGTTCAAAATCTGATCTTGTTTGACCTTCCTGCATCACCAGATTTGCTAGAGCAACGTATTGGACGATTGGATCGTATTGGTCAAAAAAAGGCGATTTATATTCACGTTCCTTTTGCCAGAAACAGCCCGCATATGGAATTAATTCTATGGTATCATAAAGGTTTAAATGCTTTTTCAAAAATTATTCCCTTTGCACAACCGGTATACGAAATATGTAAGGAACGTCTGATTGGGACAATCCTTGAACCATCAGATACTTTGGAGGAATTTGAATCCCTCATTTCAGATACAAAAGAGCTGTCTCAACAAATGAAACAGTCCTTTAATCAAGGGCGAGATAAACTTTTGGAACGAAATTCCTTTGACATGTCAGTGGCCAAAAAAATTAAGGAATCAATTGTTGACGCTGACCGCGATTCTGATATTGAACCATATTGTCAAAGATTATTTGGATATTTTGGTATCTCCTTAGATGAACTCAGGCATAGAACCTATCGCTTAAGAGCCACGCACCGCTATAATGATAAGCTCTCTGGAATGTACAATAAAATGCGCGTGACATTTGATCGAAAAAAATCTTTGATGCTTGAAAATATTTCATTTCTTTCATGGGATCATCCATTAATTTCCAATGCAATGGAATTATTGATCGGTGAGGGCAATGGGCAATGCTGTCTGGCAATCTGGCAAGATTCCAGGAAATCTTGTACCTATCTTGAATCGATTTATATACTCGAATGTGTCGCTCCCAAAACTCTGCATATGGACCGATTTATTCCATCAACTCCCATACGTATGATTGTCAATGAACAGTTAAAGAACTGTAAAAAATTGTTCGAATCTGATGGCTTTGAAAAACGTCTGGAGGATGCCAGATATTCCACCAATTTGTTTGAAGATGCGATGAAACTTGTACCCAAGATGATTGCAACATCAGAACAAATTGTTCAAAAAGAGGCGGATCGAATTATTGCAGATACCCTGGAATCCATTGAAAAACAGTTGGACAATGAAATTACGCGATTAAAAACCCTTAAATCAATGAATCCCAATGTGAAAGACTTAGAAATTAAGGCCGCCATGACAGAAAAGAAAGAATTACTCAAATATGCATCAACAGCGAGAATCAGGATTGATGCCATTCGCTTAATTAGAAGAGGAGTCGTTTAATGAAATTGGAAAATCCAAAAAAAATATTGTTTGTTGATGATGACAAATGTATACGTGATGCATTAGCAGAATATCTGGAAAAGCTTCACTATCAAGTGATCCAGGCGGATAATGGATTTGATGGCCTCAGTCTGTTTGTTACAGAAAAACCTGATCTTGTTTTGGTGGACATTGCGATGCCTGAAATGAATGGTCTGGAATTAACTGAAAAAATTCTTGAAATGGATGCTGATGCTGTGGTTATTGTTATTTCTGGCACCGGCTGCATGATGGACCCTGTTAGGGCTTTAAAAATCGGGGCATGGGATTTTATTTTCAAACCGATTGAGGATTTTGTTCTCCTGGATCATTCTGTTTCTAAAGCCTTTGAACAGGTGGAGATGAAAAAAGAGAAAAAAGCCTTTGACCAATTGCTGAAACAACAAATCAGACAAAGAACAGATGAACTCGAAAAAACGAATAATCGCTTATTGCAGGAAATTGAAAAGCACAAAAAGACAGAAATTATTTTAGCAGCCAAGGAAAATCATTATCGCGGTATTTTTGAAAATGCACCAGTTGGAATTTTTCAAACGACACATGAAGGAAAATTCATTGATGCCAACCCTGCACTGGCAAAAATGTTTGGATATGACACTCCTACTGAATTAATGACAACTGTCAATCAATCATCCATCGCATATGTATTATATGAACATCCTGAAGATCGTGAGGAAACCCTTGAAAAAGCCTTTGCAAAAAAAGACTGGATCACAGTTGAAACAAAATTTCGTCATAAACAAGGACATTTGATACCTATTAATTTAATATTCAAGATCGAATGGAATGACAGTGGAAAGACCAAATACCTGATGGGATTTGTGGAGAAGAGGCTTAACACATGATCCTTTCTGATACGATTGCCGCGATTTCAACAGCAATGGGTCAAGCAGGAATTGGTATAATTAAAATATCCGGCCCGGAGGCCATAAAGGGAAGTCTTCGTTTTTTTAGAAAAAAAAATAACGCTCCGCTCAGTTCAAGCCAGATTGTGTCCCATAAAATGATTCATGGATGGATACTAGATCGAGATGGCGATACAATCATTGATGACGTTTTATGGGTCTGTATGAAGCAGCCTAATTCTTATACGGGTGAAGATGTTGCTGAAATTCATACACATGGAAGCCATGTTGTCCTTCAAACAATTCTTGATAACATTGTGTCTATTCCGGATATCCGAATGGCGGAACCTGGAGAATTTACACGACGTGCGTGTTTGAATGGGCGAATGGATTTAACCCATGCAGAGGCCCTAAAAAACATCATTGACGCCCAAACACCAAAAGCCCTTCATTTAACATCAGCTCATTTAAGTGGTCGATTTCGGTCTCAAATTTTCACCTTAAGAGACAGTCTTCTTCAATACCTGACAGAGATTGAAGCTGCAATAGACTTTCCAGATGAAATGACCGATGAAGCTCCGGTTGCATTATCTTTAACGCCACAAATCAATCAGATTGAACAGTTGATCGTCAATTACGATCAAACAGCGCTGTATCGTGATGGTTTACGTGTTGTTATTGTTGGACGTCCCAATGTGGGGAAATCCAGTTTATTGAACTGTCTGTTGGCAAAGACTCGCGCCATTGTCTCCCAACAGCCAGGCACAACTCGAGATGTCATTGATGCACACATTCAAATAGACAAAATCCCCATCACCATTTATGACACCGCCGGCATACATCAAACTGAGGATTCAATCGAACAACAAGGCATTACTCGTGCAAAGGAATTGATACGTCAGGCCGATCTAATATTGTTTATTGTAGAGGCAGGCATGCTGTTATTACCTGATGATTTTTATGTGTATCAAATAATCAAATCCTGCCAATGGCTATTGTGTGTAAATAAGATAGATCGGGTAAAACACATACAGATAGACAATATGCCTGACCTATGGCCAGATCCAATTTACATCTCTGCACGTCATGAAATTGGATTAGAACCTTTAAAAAAAGCGATAGTCAATCATTGCACCCGGCAAGCATCTGACATGCCTGATCCTGAATTTATGATTAATTTTAGACAAAAACAATGCCTGGAAAAAGCCAAAAATGCTCTCATGCAGGCGCAAAAAGCTGTCAAAGATCAATTAACCATGGATTGTGTAGTGATTGATATCAAACTGGCTTTAGATGCGTTGGGTGAAATTTCGGGGGCTGTGTGTCATGAACAAATTTTGGATGATATTTTTTCAACGTTTTGTATTGGAAAATAAGTTGAGTTACCCAAATTGCGGGGCCAAATATAACTTGCGCATCAATATTTTTTAGACATGATGATACTGAAAAATATGAATAATTTTTATCAAGGAAAGCTCTAAAAATAAATACCCATTTAGCATGCTTGAATGTGCAAAAATAAACATCAAGCATATGCGTAGCCAACCGTTCATTCTTTTTTTTGCTTCCTGATGACACTGAATATGATGACTCAGATGAATAAAAAGTGTTTTTATTTCATCTGAGTCATCATGTTCAGTGTCATCGGAGGACAAAAAAAAGAATGAACCATTATTGAATGAGGAATTTACTGATTCGAGCATTTCGAAGGAGTTATTATGAGAACAGATATTAAACCTTATTATCAACAATATGAACAATTGATCTCTCATATGGATCAAGTATTCAGTCAAATGAAAGAACAATATTCGGAATGTGTTACTTGCTACCTGGGATGTGCTGACTGTTGTTATGCATTATTCGATCTCACATTAATCGAGGCCATGTACATTCACGATAAATTCAATGAATTGGTGGAAGAGCAACAACAAAAAGAAATCCTGGAAAGGGCGGAAAAAGTAGACCGCCAGATTCATGTGATCAAAAGAAAAGCATTTAAAGCATCACAGGATGGGCGAGAGCAAAAAGATATTATGTTGGATATTGCACGTGAAAAAATTGGCTGTCCAATGTTGACTGAAAATAATCAATGTATCCTTTATGATTATCGTCCCATCACATGTCGTATTTATGGCCTTCCCACAGCGATTGGCGACCAAAGCCATACCTGCGGTAAAACGAACTTTGTTGAAGGCATGACATACCCGACGATAAAAATTGATCAAGTTCATGAACGTTTAATAAAACTTTCACATGAATGGACATCAAAAATTGGCACACGTTTTCATAAACTTCATGAAGTTCTTGTGCCCCTCTCAATGGCCTTGTTAACTGACTATAATGATATTTATTTGGGCCTGGCAGAACCTGAACCTGAAAATAAAGGAAATTTAAAATGCGACAAATGACGCAGTCGGATAAGGAACGAAAACAATACATTTTTGATAGCATGTCGCCAAGACGACAAAAGCATATCTTGAAAAAAGGGTATGATGAATGGGATCCTTTTATCGAACCCCAAGATCCTATTGACATTCGAAAAGATAAAACCAAGCGGACATCTCAAGCATTGATTCAAGAGTTTCTTTCAGGATGTGATCCTGATAAATACAATAACGCGTATGGTCGTGGGGCATTTGATCTGTGTTTGGGGTTAATTAACGATGATGAACGCTACAAGGGAATGTATGACTTTGCCTGCTGGTATCAGGACCTGTTGCGCAGGGAAGGCTAGATCATATTTTTTCTTCCTGTTCTGTCCAGAGTTTTCTTGATCTGCTATTAAGTAAGCGGTCATAATTTTTTGGGTAGATAAAAGCATAACCTTCCGGGCTATGTTCGACCGACTGGTATTGAATAATTTCGGTTCCAGCACCACCGCCTGGGGTTGAAACCCATGGCCGTCAGGCTAAGCTTGATTTCCTGAAAAAGTACGCCCGCCTGGAGTTGAAACTCCAGGCTATTATCTGTCGTCCCTACGGGACTCAAAGTGTTTTTTAAGTAGGCGATCATAAGTTTTCGGCTATGGGCTAAAGCCGGTTTCAACCCCAGGCGGGCGAACATTTTCAGTTGGACGAACTTTTTTCTACCCGAAAACGAATACCCCTTACTTATTATGAAAAATGAGGGGCTAAGGAAAGCTCTCGCACTTTCACGTTTCCACAACTTAGCGTGACATATTTATTTTGAATATTTAATAAAAAACAAATTGGAGACTTGCATATTTTAAATGTTTTTGATAAGTTTTATTTTTAACTTAGAAAAGCTCTGAAAATAAGTTTCTCTTTATTCAATAGTTATTGATTCGTTTCTGAACCATGATTACACTGAAGAAGACGAATAAGATGAAATAAATACACTTTAAATTCATCTTATACATCTTATTCAGTATAATCATGGTTCAAAAAACTGAATGAACAATTATTTAATGGGGGACTTATTTTCTGAACTTTTCTTAGAAAATATTGAAATTTATTTCTAAATACGATATGGACTGAAAAACAAAACATAATTCATAGATGGATCTGTCAGCAATAGGAAAGATCCAACCAAATTAGAGGTGAATAAATGGGTGATATCTTATCCCAGAGCGAGGTGAACAGTCTGTTAAGCGGATTAACTGGTGAAGACGTTGAATCCGATGTAACAATGGACTTTGGTGGCGACACAGAGGAGGAAGATTATGATGAAAGTGTTGCACCATATGACTTTAGCAGTCAGGATCGTGTCATTCGCGGGCGAATGCCTACACTGGAAATTATCACAGAACGATTCTCCAGGATGTTTCGTGCTAATTTATCTGCCATGATACGACGTGTTGTGGATATTGAAGTTGCATCTGTTGATATGGTAAAATTTGCTGAATTTCATAATTCATTACCTGTTCCTTCAAGTATTCATATTTTTCGAATGGAACCTTTGAGAGGTCATAAAATTCTCGTTTTTGAAAGTCAGTTGGCATACAATTTGATTGAAAGTTATTTTGGCGGTCAGACCCTGGGGCATATGAAAATTGAAGGTCGTGAATTTACCAATATTGAAACCCGAATTGTTGAAAAAATGGTTCATACTGCGCTGAAGGATCTTGATGAAGCCTGGAAACCTATTTATAAGATCTTTCCAAAATATATCCGGTCAGAGGTCAACCCCAAATTTGCGGCAATTGTTTTGCCGACTGATTTGGTTGTGGTTATCCGATTTGCCTTGGATATCGAAGGCATTGGCGGATTTATGATATTGTGTATCCCTTATGCCTCCATTGAAAGCATACGCAACTTATTATACGCAAGTGTTCAAACAGATGAAAGTGAAGGCGATGATTCCATCTGGAAAAACAAGCTACATAAATGTACAATGGATCTTTCTGTGGATCTGACAATCGAACTTGGCTCCACCAAAATCACGACTGAAAAATTAATGAGTCTTGAGGTAGGAGATGTTATTGTTCTGGATCAGAGCCCATCAGAACCTTTTGTTGGAAAAGTTGGAAAAATTCCTAAATTTTTGGGCGTTGCCGGAATTCGTCAGGGAAATAAATCATTTCGTATTGATTCTCGGGTCACACCCAAACAGAAGAAAAAAATGGCGAATAAATAACTTTTAAAGAATAAATGCTTTTCAATCATACCAATCAAAACCGAACATTAATCACCATGTCTGCCGGCATGTCAATGGATGAATGGAAAAAGGCAGGTTTAATTCATCGGGAACTGGCCTATTACAAAGAGCTATCGAAACATATTGGGCCATTATCCTTTATTAGCTATGGTGATAATCGTTACAGAGAAACTCAATTGCTAAAACAGAATATACCTGATGCAAATATTATTTGGACTAGACCGCCCTTATTTGCTCGAATTCCAAGCGGCCTTTTTTTGACATCATTTTTACCACCGCTTGATATAAAATCTTTGAAGCATATAAAACGAATACGAACAAACCAAATATCAGGTGCCTGGACAGGTGCAATCATTGCAAAACAGTTAAAAGTGCCTTTTATTTTGAGAGCAGGATATGTTTTAAGCAAACATGTAGATCATGTCTCAAAAATTAAAAGGAAAATTATTCAGTATTTGGAAAAATGGACTGTTAGGAAAGCAGACGCAATGATTGTTACATATGCTGGCGCAAAATCTTTTATTGTTCAACAGTATGGAATTGATCCCCAAAAAATTTGGATAATTGGTAATCCAATCGATATCAATTTATTTACACCCTCTGTCCAACCGGATAAGAAAAGAGATGTATTATTCATTGGACGATTCACTGAACAAAAAAATATTCCATCAATTATATTTGCTTGCCACAAAGCACAAGTTTCATTAACTTTATTGGGAAGAGGGCCGCTTAAAAATAAGATGATTGAACTGGCGAATGCTCTTAAACTTGATGCAAAGTTTATCGACGCTTTACCAAACACACAAATCCCTCAACTGATGAGTAATCATCATGTGTTTATGATTGCTTCTC
>Ga0272440_1000219_pt1 | contig 48067 bp, 35 predicted proteins | sample SSMMMBAug17_FD_192440 | JGI IMG/M metagenome (GOLD analysis project Ga0272440, IMG submission 192440) | Marine sediment archaeal communities from Little Sippewissett salt marsh, Falmouth, MA, United States - SSM-MMB-Aug17 | ecosystem: Environmental > Aquatic > Marine > Wetlands > Sediment ...
ATGAAAAACTGGTAAACCATTTTGAAAATCATATGGATGTTGAAAAGATCATGCAGCTGATGAATACTAAAGTTCAGGTCAAATGAATTGATACCTTATTTTCATTTTAGAACCTTGCTTCATCTTCTAATAATTGTTTTGGCCCAATTGCCTTGCCCGTAGAATATATAAGTGCACTACCTCCTTAATATTTTCTATACATACCTGCCATCGTATAAGATTCCCAAAGCCTTTCAATATCCGGGTCAAATCAGTGTTTGTATTCATATTAAGGATAAGGTTTATTCATCAGCAGGGCATAGACAGCTTATATTTTATTGAATCGATTTGAAGATGCCAAAATCTTTTATTTTTCCTATGCCACTTTGTTTATTCAATACAATCACTTTCAGAACATTGGGTAATCTTGCGAATATGATCGAAAAGCTCATCCACGCGCCTGGATTTATTTTTCAATGCTTTCCGAATGCCTTTTTTTGATAAAAACAGTCGATGATCTTTTGATGTTGCCTGTTCGATTTTATAACGCGGATTAAGCTTGAGTAAATATCGAATGTATTCACGAATAACACTCGGTCCCTGATTGTAAGCGGCAATGGCCATAATTGCTGCTAATGAAGGCTGTAAATGAATTTTTCGATTCCATACAACCCATTCATAATTCATATAATGCCTGAGCAGCATGGCAGATACAAGCAAATTTGTTTCAATATTCAAAACAGTTCCATACTTTTTGCCATAATTGACATCTGTAACTTTTAACAGAGCCGGATGAACAGCCGCATATTTTCCCCGAAGGATTTCTCCTTTTAAATCTCTTTTAATTAAGCGTCGTACCAGGCTGAGTTTCTTACCATATGAAAAACCCTTACGAATGAGTTCTTTACTGACCTGTTTAACAACCTCCCAGCGATAAGGATCAAACTTTTGAATTTGATCAGGAAAATCACCCAATTGCGGAAACATGGGATAAAAACCCATGTTACGAATCAGTTCATCAATTACCGGATCTGAGTAAATATTTTTAATATGATGGGCAGCGGCCAGTAAACGCCTGTTTTCATTGGGTTCATTTAGGCGAATCAGATTAATTTGTTTCAGGGCAATGCCAGTTATTTGCCCCAGGCCCAAAGCACCTGTATAACTTTTTATTTTAAAATCGAATTTGGATTCTTGAAAGATAAGGCAAAATAATGTTGGAAAAGGAACCTGGAAAAAATGTGCTGCGGTATGTGCCGCAATAATAATGCGCAATGCAGTGTTTTCAGAATAATCATAGAGTTCATCAGTGGAAACAGGAACCAGAAATTCTTTGTACCATCGACTGGACATAATAAAATCCACAAGTTCTGGAAGTGTTTTTTGGCAGGATAAAAAAGAAACAGCACGTCGATATCGCAGTTTGCTGATTAAATCGTAAGTATTTAATAGGCAATGCAATCGTTTAAGTGGATCATTGGGAAAAGCACTATCTGTTTTTTTGTTGAAAGCTTCATAATGAATATTAATATGCCTGCGAATTTCAGCAGCCCTCATGAAACTTACGACACTGGGATTGTCAAGAACAGGAGGGATATACCCATTGGGAAGCGGTTCTTCCGGCATTGTGTATGACTGTAATGGACGATTTTCATGCCCGGTGGAATGCGGTTCTCCTGCCATACAGCATAGCAATATAATTAATGCCATGCGGATGAAATATTGTGTTTTTTTTATTGACACCTAAAATTCCTGTACCGCACGAATGGGTATCGGCGGATATATTTGTCCCTGTTTGGGTGGCATTGAGTTATACACCCATGAAATATCAATAATACCAATAGATAGTGCTGCGTTCACTGCTGATACAGCCCTGGGCAATGATGAAAATGGTTGGATGGCACGTAGATTTCCACGCAGCAGAATATTTTCCATTTTCATATTTAATGCAAAAATCGCGACAGGTTGATCTGCTGGAATTTCTGACAATTCTCGATTGTAGGCCAGGGTTGAAAAAACAATACGTTGAGAATCTATTGTCTGGCATTGAAGCAAGGGTATTAATCGCGGATACCCAGCATCATCCATATAAGCAAGGCATTTGACAGTATCTATTCGATCTACGAGATCCATTATCCATGAATTGAGTACAGGTCTTGGGTTTGGATATTTCATAAATTGTTTCAATATTTTCCCAAGTACAATGGCTGGAACAATTTGCCCCATGGGTAGACTTTCACGACCATATGTTTCTATGAGATCCATGTAATGAACTGTATGAATACCAAAATATGAATTATAACGAAAAAGGGGTTTTTCATTCATCATCTCAAACTCCTCACCTTCATGACGTGCATGCGTCCAACGTGCCTTTCCGCGCCACATCCAACGTTCCTGAGTCAGCACCAGAAATCCTGTATTTGGATTATTATGAACATGCTTTTTGCTCAAACCATCGGTAAATGCACCCCATATTAAGGTATTGTAAGTATTAGCCTGCAAGGTCGTTATCAGTGTAATATGTGGTAATTGTTTATTGTTTAATGTGGCTAACAGTCCAATTTTGGTATCTGTTATAAAACCATCAATATCCAACGAATCGAAAGATGTTTTCATACGACATCCTTTGTAAGAAAAAGTTTTATTTACCCAGATGACCTTTTATTCATCTAACGCCCTATGTTATGTTACATATCCACTCCAAAAAACTTTATCTGGAGTATCACATGCCTGTCTGGCAATTTTTTCAAATTGAATCATTTGCTGCTGAGTAAACCATGAGTGGTTTTGAAAAGGCCAAACACGATAAAGGCGTTCATATTTTATTTCACATAATGGGTTAAACGCACACAGCTCCCATCGTTGCAAAATTCCTTTGGGAAGATCAGAAACAAGATTTCCAATACCCATAATGTTTTCATATGTATCAGTCGTATCCGGAATAATTGGTGTGCGAATCCATAAACGTGTCGGTAATTTGAGATCGGTAATAATCTGGCAAATTTTTTCGAGATTGTTAATAATTCGTTCATTGGAATGGCCAGTATATTCTACATGGCGATTGGGATCTATTTCTTTAATATCAAACAATACCAGATCTGTTTGAGGCAAAAGGCTTTCAAGGGATTGAGAATCACAATATCCACATGTATCCAGAGCTGTATGAATGCTATTTTGTTTTAATTTGCTAAAAAGATGAGTAACAGCTTCAGTCTGTAAACAGGGTTCCCCGCCAGAAACAGTCACACCGCCACCAGATGTCTGGTAGTATGAGATATCTTTTATGAGTGTTTTGTATAAATTATCGATACTTTCATAATGCCCGATCATTTCTAAAGCAGCTCCCGGGCAGATATCGACACAGCTTAGGCATTGTTTGCAAGATGCGTTGATTTGAATTTTTCCCGCATCATTTTTAAAAACTGAGCTTTCAGGACATGTATCAATACATAATCCACATCCAATGCATTTTTCATCATGCCATAAAATATGTGGTTTTGATGAAATGGTCTCAGGATTATGACACCAAACACACTTAAGGCTGCATCCTTTAAGAAAGACAGTCGTTCTAATGCCTGGACCATCGTCCATTGACATACGCTGGATGTTTGCAATATATGCATTTTTTTCAGGCATATAAAATCCCTTCGTTGAAATAAAGATCCAGTATTTTCGAGTTTTTTTAGCTCACTAAGAACCCGGACATTCTTCGGGCAATGAAAATTCGAATGTCGTCCCTTTTCCCGCAATACTGTTGACCCAGATTTTTCCACCATGTTTTTCAACAAAGTCTTTGCATAATATCAGGCCTAAACCAGTTCCACGTTCGCCATCAGTACCTTTGCTGCTTTTGGTATTTTTCATCTGAAATAATTCATTCATTTGTTCCGAAGACATCCCAACGCCTGAATCTGAAACCGATATTTCAATATAACCATTATTTTTTTGTACATCAAGGGTAATGGTTCCGCCAGAATGTGTAAATTTCATAGCGTTTGAAACAAGATTGCGGATGATTGTTTTTATCATATTGGCATCACCGCTTACATGAAAAATATCTGTAATGTGATTCACGATTTGAATGTTTTTACTTTTCTGATGTTCAGAAAATAAATCTACAGTCTGTGCTACAAGATCTGTTAAAGATATGCGTGATGGTTCAAAAGACATCCTGCCCTGTTGAAGTCTTGACCATTCGAGAAGATTTTCAAATAATTTTAATGCATTTTTTACTGATGTTGAAAGATTGTTGGAAAACTTTTTTAAGCGATCATCATCATACTTTGCAACCATTCGCTTGATGAGATCTGATGATCCGACAATGGGGGTAAATATGCCGCGCATATCGTGGGAAATTATGGAAAAAAATTTATCCTTTGTGGTGTTCAGTTCTGCCAATTCTTTTTTCTGACGCTGAAGTGTCAAATGGGTGTTGATTCTCGCCAGAACTTCATCTTGTTGAAATGGCTTGGTAATATAATCAACGCCACCTGATGAAAATCCTTTTACCTTGTCCATTGATTCAGAAAGCGCACTGATAAAGATAATGGGGATCTCTCTGGTATCGGAACCTTCCTTTAAACGTTTACAGGTCTCATATCCATCCATTCCAGGCATCATAATATCCAACAGAATCAAATCGGGTTGACCGGCTTTGGCAGCAGTAATGGCACCTTCACCATCAACAGCAATCAGTATTTCAAAACCAAATTCGTTCAGATAATCAATAAGAACGCTTAGGTTGGTGGGCGTGTCATCCACTAACAATATTGTCGATGTGGGTTCTTTTTCTTCATCCATTTATGCATCCTCCAATTAATTGCTTGATTCCATTAATATTAAATGCCTGAGTTAGTTCAAACAATTTTTGTCCAAAATGTTTATATGCGGTTGTTTCTTTTAATTGCTTTGCTTCTTTTTTAATTTTTAAGATATCACCTTTGTTCGCAAGTTGATTTAATTGTTTTAACACATCTAACTGTGGTGGGGTTATGCTTGTTTCATTGATATCTTCATTTGTTATTTTTTGGGTTGTTTCAATGTGCAAGAAGGTGCCAATCTTTGACAAAAGATCATCCATCTGAACAGGTTTGGGAATAAAATCGTCGCATCCCGCCTCAAAACATTGATTTTTTGCATTTTCCATTACACCCGCAGTGACTACAATGACAATTGCATTTTTTAAGAGCGGCATAGACTTCACTCTTGAAGTGGCCTCCATGCCATTCATATTGGGCATGGTGATATCCATTAAAATAATATCTGGAATATGTTCCAGTGCTTTTTCCAGCGCATCAACGCCATCAATGGCCTCAAACAATTGAAAGCCAAAAGGTATAAGCATTTCTTTAAGCATTCTTCGGTTTTCATCCTGATCATCAACAATTAGAATTTTATGATCTTTACCTGCATCAGATGCCAGTTGAATTCTTGATTTTATTGGCACAGGTTTGTGGGAACAAACTTTGGATAATTGAATTTCAAACCAGAATGTGCTTCCTTTACCTGGTGTGCTTTTGAGATACAGCTCGCTATTCATCATCTGAATCAATCGCTTGCTGATTGCAAGTCCTAATCCAGTACCACCTGTCTGTAATTTTTGCGCATTAATTTGCTGAAACGATTGAAAAATTTCTTTATGATGTTCTTTTGAAATACCAATGCCAGTATCAATAACCTTGAAACATATGGCATTATTGTTCATGGAAACATCAAAAGAAACCTTCCCCTTTGGCGTAAATTTAACTGCATTTCCCAATAAATTAAACAGGATTTGTCTAAGACCTTTGGCATCGGCACATATAGTTGTTGGAACATCGGATGATTTTTGATACACCAGTTGAATATTTTTTTGCATGGCACGAATCTGGATAATTTGAACAATATTATTAAGAAAGTCATCCAAAGGAATCATTTCAGTATGAAGCTCCATTTTCCCGGATTCAATTTTGGATAAATCCAAAATATCATTAATGAGCATCAATAAATGCTCTCCACTTTTGTGCATGACCGAAAGTGCGTGCTTTTGTTTTTCTGTAAAATTGGTATCATTGATGAGTATCTGGGTATAACCCAAAATACCATTTAACGGGGTTCGAAGTTCATGGCTCATATTGGCGAGAAATTGACTTTTGGCATCATTTGCAGTTTCTGCCATTTTTCTTGCTTCATTAAGTTCTTTCGTTCTTTCGTTTACCCGATTTTCAAGTTCCTGGTTAAATGTAGTAAGTTCCTGATTCAGTCGATTTAACTCGTTTTCATATTGCATACGTTCGGTAACATCTCTGGACAGACAGAAAAATACATCCTCACCAGACCATTTGCCTTGAGTCATGCGGGTTTCTACATGAATCACCTGACTTTCACGCGTAAGAAAGCATTCAGGTACGCGTGTGGCTTCATTATTCAAATTCATATGATCTACTGGCTGTAAATCAGGTACTTGAAGTTGAGATATATGCGCACCCAATAAATCACTTTGTGAATATCCCAGGATATTTTCTACAATTGGATTAAAATGTCGAATAACGCCATCAGTTGTAATAATAAACATAAAGTCTTCAATTGAATCAAACAGGGTTTTGAAATTTAAGCGGTTGGCTTCAAGATCAGCTTCAGTTTTCCGCAGTTCTGCCTCGGGTCTGATTAAAGACACCTGTTTATTCAAAACAACAGCATCAATCTCGCCACTCTGAATGGCTTTAATAACCGCTTCAGCGCGTTCGAGGCGTTGTTTCAGTTTATTATTCTCTGATTGAAGAGATCTTATTTGCTGGTTGTCATCATACATTGGAACATAGTGCCCTTCGGGCAAATTTTAGATTCGCCTAAATTTTGTGCGTCTTTGGAAAGCCTGTTTGATATTTGCTTCAAGTTCAGTCCCGCTTGCTAACGCGCGCGGCTCAGATTAAAAACTGCCGAAAATTTCAGAGCCGCGCGCGTTAGCAAGCGGCATTGCACTTGAACCAATATAAATCAGGATTTTGTTTTTCCGATATATAAATATTAGAACTGTTTATTGCTAGATAACATACCTGTTTTTCATGATTACGTCAAATGGGAAATGGGAAACATATTTTCAACTTTTTTTCTAAAAACGGCCATTTATTGATAACAATGATATAGATTCATTATATTATACATATAAGTAAGCTCCAAATAATCAGAAAAAATTTGATTTGTTTTATGAACACTGGTTGAAGATAAAGCCATTTCAGTCTTATCCACATTCAATTTACTCACTACCATTGACGCATAGTTCTATGCGAATGAACGTATTCAGTGCATGCCAATTATATGGCATGTTTTTTGTTTATTGATATTTCAGATCATTAATTAATTTTAAAATATAAATAATAATGATATGTTATATGGATTTTAAATGAAAACAAAAGATTACGTTCATTACAAATGTCTGTTTATGTTTATTTACTGTTTCAGTTTATTGTTCATTCTATCTTGTAATTATAACGATAATTCAGATATTTACCTTGCTTTGGCAGGACCTTTAAGCGGAAAGTCTTTTTCCTCAGGTGATTCGTATTTGAAAGGTGCCAGTCTATATATCAATGAAATAAATGAACAGGGCGGCATAAATGGAAAAAAAGTAATTTTAAATACTTACGACGATCAAAATAACAAGGATCTTGCTGCGCAAAAAGCGCGTGAAATTGTTGAAAATCATCGTGCAATGGGTGTTATTGGTCATCACTTCAGTTCTTGCTCCATTGCCGGTGGCAAAATATATCAACAGTATGGTATCCCAGCAGTAACTCCGACATCAACCAATGTGGATGTCACCTTGAATAATCCATGGTATTTCAGGATTTCATTTCATGACAGATTTCAGGCACGTTTTCTGGCGAATTACGCGGCTAAAATTATCAATAATCAATATTGTGTAGTGATCAGTGAAAAGCAGACCTATGGTGCATTTATTGCTGAAAATTTTGTTGACACTTTCAACAGTTTGGATGGAACCATAATAAATCATTACAATTTTGATGCCAATGAAAGTAATATAAATGAACAGATTGATCAAATCGTTCAATCATTAGAAAAAATTGATGAATCGGATTCGTATTTTATATTTGTTGCATCTCATATCCATGAAGGTGTTCAAATTATAAGAAAATTACGAAATAATAATAACCATCAATCAGTTTTATTACCTGATGCATTTGCCGGAAAAGATTTTGCGTCAAAATTGACAAATTTCCCTGAAGAACAATTAAATCCAGGTTTTTTAACAAAAAATATCTATGTGGCCTCCCCATTCTTTTATGATATAGCCAATAAGTATTCCCAAATATTTAAACAAAAATATATTGAAATATATCATCAGGAACCTGACTGGAGAGCCGCTTTTGCATATGATGCAGCCAAAATATTTTGCCATGCAATGAAAAAACAACATATTACTGGTCATCCATCGGTCTTAAAAGAAGAAAGAAAAAGTATCAGAGATTTTTTGATATCTGTCAATAAATCAAAGTTGGGTATCGATGGCCTCACAGGAAAAATATGGTTTGATTCACATGGTGATGCCACCAAACCACTATCCATCGGATCATTTTATCATCAAAATCTTGTATCTTCATTTACACAACTGAAGCCTGTCAATCAATCTTATTACAAAGAGGAACTTCAGAAAAAAATTTCTGAAGGATCTGTTATTAAAGTAGACAATACCTATATGTATCGGACAAATGTGATATATACAGGTGTCAATATTAATTTTATTGAATCTCTGGATTTTAATCAGCAAATCCACAATATAGACTTTTATATCTGGTTTAAATATAAAGGTCGCATTGACGTTCAGCAAATTCAATTTCTTAATGCAGTAAAGCCTGTCCAGTTAGGGCATCCTGTTCAAAAGGAAAGTGTCAATGGTGAACAGTATGTGCGTTACCATGTGAGTGGACAATTCTACATGAATATCACAAGTATGTTTAATGAACCTGGCAGTAATCTGCTTGGTTTTTCTTTCCGCCATTCACATAAAAACAGTCATTACCTTAATTTTGTAAGTGATATTCATGGGATGAATGATCAAAATAATCAAACAATGCTGGACAGTTTAAATCAGCCTCATACAATTCTTTTTACTAATGATTACTATGCTGACAAAATTTTATTTTATTCAGATATCACAAATATCAATGCTTTTGGAAGTCCCCGATATTTGGCTGAAAGCAGCAATGGATCTATTGAATACTCCTGCTATAATTTCTTTATTCAAATTAATGAAAACCAGAAGTCCTTTCGTCGCGTTACCTGGAACTTTTACTTTAACGCCATGTGTACGATTATGACAATTATTATAATCTCTTTAAGCATGAGTATTTTCAAACAATCTGTTATTGAGTATCCACGTTTATCATGGTTTATTCAGTTTTTACTGGGTTATACCTTATTAATATCCAGTGAACCCTTATTGCTGGCCCTGAAAGAAATCTATAATGACCTGTTTTACTTTGAAATTATTAAGAATATGTATGACATTTTCTGGTGGATTACACCTGCAATATATATTAACCTGGCAATAAAGCGATTTATCTGGATACCGCTTGAAGAAAAAACCGGACGAAAAGTTCCTAAAATTGTAACCAATTCAGTTGTTTTTATTGTATATTTACTTACAAGCTTTGGTATTATTGCGTATGTATTTGATCAAAAACTGACCAGCCTTCTCGCCACCTCAGGTGTATTGGCCATGATTATTGGACTGGCCATTCAGGTCAATATTTCAAATATTTTTTCCGGAATTGTAATCAATATCGAGCAACCTTTTCGTATTGGTGACTGGATTAAAATTGATCATAAATTCAAGGGAAAAGTCATTGATATTACCTGGCGAACCACGCGAATTCTAACCCCACAGGGAAATATCCTGAGTTTTCCAAATGGATATACATCAGAGTCTCCCATTAACAACTATTGTTTTCCAGATCAATATATATGGGTTAAGATCGTTGTTCATGTAAGCCCAGAATATCCACCAGAAAAAATCGAAAAAATATGTATTGATGCACTGCTGTCAATAGATGGTCTGGTAAAAGAAAAAACTCCCATTGTTCGTTTTGAACTGAGTGACTGGTCGGCTGACTATGTCGTACTTTTTTGTATTGATGATTATGAGGATAAATTCAAGTACAAGAGTATGGCATTCAGACGAATATGGACACATCTCAATCGTATTGGTATTGAGCCTGCGATTAAAAAGCAGGAAATTCATGTGTTTAAAGGGGCAAAAAATCGCGGTGAGGCAGCACTCAGCCCAATAGCCATACTTCAGGAAATTGATATTTTTAATTCATTTCCAGAAGAAATAAAAAGAGATTTATCATTAAAGATGCATCAGAAAACCTATCAGTCTGAGGAAGCCATTATTAAACAGGGCGATCCTGGTGATTCATTATTTATTGTTGTTGAGGGCTCTGTCAGTGTTCGAATTAAAATTAATAACAAAAATGTTGAGGTTGATCGAATGGGTGCCAACGCTTTTTTTGGAGAGATGGCACTCTTGACGGGAGAACCAAGAACAGCCAGTATTGTCGCAATATCTGATTGCATCCTATACGAAATCACCAAAAATGATATCTCGCCTTTATTCTCTCACTATCCTGAAATTATCGACATCTTGAGCAAAGAATTAACTCGGAGAACATTGAATCGTCAAAAGAAAAAAGATAAATATAATGAAGAAAATACAGATAAAGATGCGCTGAATAAATCATTTTTTTCCAAGATTTCAAATTTTTTCAGCTTAAATAAGAATAATTATGAGATAACTGATTCAGGGATTGATGTTCATACAGACTGATATTGATTTTTCTGCCGGATAATCTTAAAATCTTTTCTGGAGTCCACATCTAAAGATGCGGACTCCACTTGTTCGAAATGGGATCAAGAATTATAGCTTAACCGGCTGTGCTTCCCCAAAAACATCACGAAAAACATCACAAATCTCCTGAAGTGTGACATCGTTTTTCACACATTCACAAATATCCGGCATAAGATTGATTGTTTCATCTGATGCATGATCGCGAAGGGTGTTTAACAGCGAACGAACAGTGGTATTGTCACGCATTTGCTTGAGAGTCGCAAGCTTTTCTTTTTGGCGCGATTCGGCTGTCTCCATAAGCTTTGGATTATAGGTATCCTCAACAACCCGATTGATTGTGACATCAATTTCATTTTCCGACTGAAAACAATTTACGCCCACAACAAGATCTTCCTGGTTTTCAACGCGCTTCTGACGTTCATATGCACTTTTGGCAATGGCGCGGGTCATATAACCGCTTTCAATGGCATGAATGGCACCACCCATTTTCTCAATTTTATCCATTTCTTTTTGTGCCCCAGCTTCGATTTCATCTGTCAGGTTTTCCATGAAATATGATCCTGCCCAGGGGTCGTTGATATCAGCCACACCTGCTTCATAGATCATAATACGTGTGGCATCCAATTGAAGTTGAACAGCTTCCAGACTATGACCCAAGCCCAGGGGTTCATCAAATGGTGGAAAAGCACCTGGAATGCCGCCAGACATACCTGCCGCGATACCACCAATCACTGCGCGTGGCAGATTATTAATTGTACGTTGTTTGGTGGTACTGATACATCCGATATGTGCAGTAATCGGTTGACGAATCAACATGCTTCGCTTGTTTTTCGCGCCAAACATTTCTTTTACAATGCGCGCCCATATTCGTCGTGCAGCCCTTTGGAACGCGATTTCATGATAAATCTGCATGCTTCCACCAAAGGCATTGAACGTAAATTGCGGCGCAAAGTCATCAATTGCAAGCCCTGCATCAATTCCTGCCTGAAGATAGGCTATCCCATTGCTCATTGAAAATGCCAGATCCTGCTCCCGCGTTGCTCCTGCCTCACGTATGTGATAACCACCAATACTGTTTATATTCAATTTGGGCATATTTTTGGCACAAAACGCACAGGTATCTCGAAACAGTCTGAGTGACTCTTTTGGAGGATATATATATGTTCCACGCGCAATGAATTCTTTTAAAATATCATTTTGAGGCGTACCTTTTAAGCGCGAAAGTCCAACGCCGCGTTTTTCAGCCAGCGCAGCATACATTGCGATAATTATTGCTGCCGGTGCATTGATTGTAAAATTGGAGGGGATTTTATCAATTTCAAGATCACCGGTATAGCATTCATAGATTGTTTGAAAATCTTGATAACTATCAATGGCAACCCCCACTCGACCAACTTCACCTTCAGCCATCTCACTATCAGAGTCCAGCCCACATTGTGTAGCCAGATCAAAGGCAATGTTTGGGCCGCCTTTTCGATTCATTGCATGCATGCGTATGAGATAATCGCGGTAATCTTCAGCCGTGCCAAAACCGCCATATTTTCCAACGCCACCTGCACCGCCCCAATCGGGCCGATATCCCATCTTTGCGGCATCCTCAGCATATGCGCGCCAGAAATCAAAGGGGTTGTTGCCTGCTGTAAATGGATATTCACCAGGAAACCCTACTTTGTCAAGGAATGAATGGGATTCAATATCGTTTGGTGTATAAAACCGGGTCGGACTTTTTTTCAGATTGAATCGTTGAATCCGCTTATTCAAAATGGTCTCCTGCCATCGTTCCTTCGCCTTTTTGATATCTTCCAGTTGATCTTTCATACCTTCTCCTTAATGAATTGAGCAATTTCAGAAACCGGTGTTCCAGCAGTAAAAACACCCGACACGCCCATGTCTTTCAATTTTTTGCGATCATCATCCGGAATAATTCCCCCCACCAAAACCATGATATCATCAGCATCCTGTGTTTTCAAACAATCAATCAGTTTCTTTGTCAAAGACAAGTGCGCGCCTGACAATATGGACAAACCAACAACATCAACATCCTCCTGAATTGCTGCCGAACATATTTGAGAGGGTGATTGACGTAAGCCTGTATATATAACCTCAAATCCAGCATCACGAAGGCCATATGCAACAACGCGTGCCCCACGTTCATGACCATCCAGGCCCGGCTTTGCGATCAATACACGTATTTTTCTTTCTGTTTTCATTTTACCTCCATATTATCGGATAACATATTTTTTTTGAATATTTGTTAGACATAAGCAAAGCATATGCCACTGGTACGAATCGATCAAACAAGCTAAATTCATTACATATTCATTAAATTTTTGATAAGATCTCCCAAAAACGAGACAAAATTGCCCATAAAAAAAATAAGTATTGAGTATATACACTTGAAATTAATTAACAATACATTGCGCCCTAAAATGCGCAATTCTGATACAGTTTAACTCAATCAAATTATGAATGCGCGAAAAAGAAGTTCCCCAATCTGTAAAGTCGGACTTGTCTGACCAGTAGCAAATGGATGGATGCCAAATTATGCTTGATTTATTTCTCAAATCTGATAAAAAACGCCTTATTAATCAAGATATCCTGACATTGAAAAGACAAAATTATCATCCGAACATGATGTTTTGGCAATTCGAAAATTCGGATATAGAAATATACTTCAACAAATAAAAGGATTCTTAATGTTTGATGGTGCAGCATCTCGCAATATACAACCCTTGTATGTGGATATAGAGTTAACAACCAACTACATTCTGACCGTGCAAAAAGAATCGGGTGAAATCCCCTGGTACATTGGCGGAAAGACAGATCCTTGGGATCATGTAGAAAGTGCTATGGGACTGGCCATAGGTGGACATGCTCATAATGCACGACGTGCATATCTATGGTTGGCAGATAATCAGCTTCCTGATGGCAGTTGGTGGGCTGAATATGTTAATGGCAGTCCCAGGCATGGTACATATAAAGACACCAACATGTCTGCATATATTACTGTCGGTTTGTTACATTATTATATGATTACAGGAGACCGGTCTTTTGTGAAAGATTTATGGCCCACTGTGTGTCAGGCCATTAATTTTGTATTGAATCATCAGGGGCCAGAAGGCCAGATATACTGGGCTGAAAGTGCTGATGGTACCACTGAAGAACGTGCATTATTAACTGGTTCCAGTTCTATTTTCATGAGTTTGAGCTGTGCCATTCGATTGATGTCAATTGTCGGTGATAAACAGCCCTACTGGGAAGCCGCTCGTTTGAAATTGTCGCAGGCACTTAGAAAACACCCGCATATTTTTGATCAAACCAAGTCGAATTTTTCCATGGATTGGTATTATCCTGTTTTATGCGGTGTCCTAACAGGAAAAGCGGCGCATGAAAGAATTGATTCTCAATGGAATAAATTTGCCATTGAAAATTGGGGCATTCGATGTGTTTCTGAACGTCCCTGGGTGACAATGGCGGAAACCTGTGAACTGATCATGGCATTGGTATCTATCGGTAGAGTTTGTCTGGCGGAACAAATACTGGGATGGATAAAAGACAATCAGTATAAAAATGGTGCTTTCTGGATGGGTGTCACTGTTCCGGATCAAATTATTTACACTGAAGAACAAACAACCTGGACCGGTGCAGCGGTGCTTCTGGCAGCAGATATGATATATGGGTTGACACCTGCCAGCAGTCTGTTCATGCATGATTACTTGAAATCACATCGCTATATGTACAAGCTTGAGGGTTCAATGACTCAACCGCTGAACTGGAATTAATTGATCTGTTTGAAAATAATCAATTCTTTTAATGCACGATTATCCTTCGCAGGATAGCCAACAAGTGGAAAGGGCTGAGATTTTAAATACTTTCGGTAGGTATTCCATTGAGTTTCTTTGATATACTCAACGTTAAAAATACGTTTTCGCGCCTGATGAAATTGCCCAAGACATTCCAGCCGATATTTTTTGTCTTCAACACTCCAATAGTTGAAAAAAAGACTTTCAACACCAATGGCATCAATTGCTTTAAAATATTTTTGTCTGGCAGCAGGTGAGGCATCCCAGACAATACCCAGTGCATTTTGTGGACATATTGTAAAATTTCGATGACCTTGTTTCTTTACGTAAAATCGAATTCTATTTACCAGATCGACCATCTGATTGGCACATTCTTGAACAGGGTAATCACGCTGTGACCAGTAATAATACGCATCGATAATGTCCAGATATACACCATCGAAGTTTGCAGAAAGAATTCTGTTCAAATACGGCCGAAGGGCCAATTCCCACCATTGGTGATCCCAATATTTCACCTTAAAATTACCAGGCCAGTCTTCATTTTCATTGTCAAGGAATGCGGGAAGATTTGCTTTCCAGCCATTTTTCCAGTAAAAACGATAGGATTCTGCTTCGCCAATTGAGAAATAGCATAATACATGTTTATTTGCATGGTGCAATTGATCCAGATGATTCGGTGAAAATGCGTTGGCATCCGTGCCATCCAGAGAATAATCAATCACGATAAGATCATAGGGGCTTTTACAGATCATATCAATATTTGGTGCCTGAAGCCAATAGCCCCACGACTGAACCCGAGATAAGGGCATTTGAGCAAAAATATTGTGGGCAAATATTCCAATAAATATTGCCAGATATTGTAATATCTTAAACATCTTATGGTCCGGTAAGAATGAAGTTCTTGAAAAAATTTGCAAATGAAACTATTTCAAGAACTTGAATCTATTGTTTCTTTTGTGAAGCCTTTTGAGCGGCAAGTTTTTTCTTTTTGGCGGAAGATGGTTTTGCCCGAAGGATATGTGTATTGACAACCAGGGAAGACAGGTCTTCAGTGGGTTTGATATCGATTTTTAAAGACTCTCGATCAATTTCAAAATACTTGGAAATCACTGTCAGGATATCCTGATGAAGGGATTGAAGCATTGTGTCCGAGACTTCCAGCTTATCGTATATAATCGCAAACTGAAGGCGTTTTTTGGCTATACCGCCACTTGCATTTTTTTTACGTTTTCGTCTTTCCTTGAATTTCTCAATAAATTTGAATTTCATTATGCCCCCCTTCTGCCCATTCCGATTTTTCGTGCAAGTTTTTTCCAAAGCCCACGACCAGATTTGGGAACTTCAATGGGTAAATCAACATCACCATTAATTCGTTTTGCAATACGTTGAAAAGCTTCGCCTGCAGGAGAATTTTTCTGTAAAACTGCGGGGACGCCTGTATTGGTTGAAACCACAACATTTTCATCCAATGGAACCAATCCAATCAGTTCGATAGACAGCACTTCCACAACATCATCGTGACTGAGCATATCGCCGCGTTCGACCATTTGCGGCACGATTCGATTGAGAACCAGCTTGGGAGTAATGGATCGGGCGTATAACAAACCAATAATACGATCCGCATCACGCACGGCTGAAACTTCTGGTGTGCATATAACAAGTGCTTCATCCGCTGCTGCAACAGCATTTTGAAATCCTTTTTCAATACCTGCCGGACAGTCAATGATAATATAATCATATTGTTTTCTAAGTTCCCCACAGAGTTTGATCATACCTTCAGCTTCAAGCACGTCTTTATTGTCACTTTGCGAAGCAGGAATAAGAAATAAATCTTTGATACGTCTGTCCTTTATTGCAGCCTGCTTGATATCACAAACACCATTGACAGCATCAACAACAGTGAAAACAATCCTGTTTTCAAGCCCCATAACGACATCAAGATTTCGTAAGCCGATATCCATATCCATGACAACAACACGATTATCTTCCAGTGCCAATGCGGCACCAATACTGGCTGTGGCAGTGGTCTTTCCTACGCCACCCTTGCCAGAAGTTATTACTATAACCTTACCTTCCAAAATCTACCTCATTATTCAAGTTTATTACAACCACTGTGAATATAGCGGTTGGTTATTTTTATTTTCACAGGAAATGTTGAAATATATTACCTAATCAGACAAACAATTTAAATTTATCTGATTGGTAACCTTATTTTTTATGGCATTTCCGGATGATATTATCTTGCCTGTGGCCAGTGTAATTTTGCAAAAGGATTGGACTGCATGTATTCTTCAACAACAATGTTACCATCCTCTATTCTGGCAAATTCTGCGGTTTGCGGCGCATCTGTATCAATACCAACAGCAACATTCATACCAATTTGAACTTGTGTGGGTTTAAAATCTAATGCCAGAATAATAGCATCATGATTATCCGGTTGCCCTGCAACAGCTTTTCCTTTAAGACTTCCCAACACAATAATATCACCACCCGCCATTGCTTCGCCACCGGGATTGACATCGCCCAATACAACGAGATGTCGTCTGGCTTTGATACGCTGTCCGGATCGAATGCGTCCTGCTATCATCAATACATCACTTCGCCTGGATTTCCAATTTTTATTCCAGTCTTGAGACTTTCCTTTACTACTTGCTTTGCTTTTCGTTTTCTTTTTATCACTTTCTAATACCGATGCCACATTGTATTTATCTTTTAAAAATTTTCGTACTTCTACAACGAGACTGTCGTAATTTCCTTCTGCTTCTAAATCCAATACAACTTTTGATTGAATGGTCAGGTGACCCAATCTTTGAAAAACAGTGATCAACTCTTTTTTTAATGTTTCTATGGATTGCGTAGGATCAATGGATACCCATAAGCTGTCTCCCACACCTTTTAATCGAACCGGTCGTTTTTCATCTTTCATAATTGATTTAACCTGCAATTTACAAAAATCTTTTTTTTCAGCATTGTTTTGCCACTAAACCTTTAATTAAAAAACATCTAGTAAATAAAAAAAAACAATAATAAATTTTATTTACTCTTGTGTCAATACAAAATTCAGTGCAAGACTAAAAATACAATTGATTATAATAAAAATCAGTGGTCTACTAGAATTCATAACGCACTCCTATCCCCACAGCATTTGATGCCCCTTTTACATTGTTGAACAATCCATAAACACCTGAGCGATGATGAACCCTTGCCAATAACTGAAAATATTCCGATTGCGGAAAGGCGAATGTAAATTCTATCGACAGATAATTTAACAGGTGAGAGACTTCTTCTTTATGTATTTTTTCAATATTAGGAATTTTGGTCGCATAGGAGAGGCCTTCACCAAAGGCAAAGGTTGTGCGAAGCTTATGATTCCAGGGAAATGTCAACCATCGGGCAATAAATACGCCATTCCATTCTTCATGGGTTTGATCACCCAAGTGTTGCACGGCCTGACCTTCCAATTCAAAGACAAGATGTTGATTATATTGATATATTTGCTTTCCTAAAGCAACAGCCAGTAAACGATATGATGTGTCAAATTCGGCGGATAAAAGTAATGCATCTTCTATACCTGGTCCAGCCAGAACAGCATGATAAATAACACCGTACCATTTTGCCTGCACCGGTGAATTTATCAGCAATGCACTGATCATCAAAAATATTTGTTTCTTCATAAGTATTATCTTTTTAAGTGATTATTATAAATGGCTTCCTGCTCATCCAGAATTTCACGAATAATTTCTATACTGGTCATTGGATTCATCAGCACAGACCTTAGGACAACTTGTTTCAGCCCATTTTTTTCTAAAGTCGTTCGTGATACAAAGCTATTTCCCGCCTGTCTTTGCAATCGTTGCATGCGAATATTGAGTTGATTGATTGTTTTATTCAGCCTTTGCTTTTCTTCAAATGTTGCTCTCTGCCATTTTTTCCTGATGGAATCAGGAAAAATGCGGTATGTCAATATATTAAGCTGGGGGTTAGAAACCAGGGTAAATAATGGACGCGCTTGGATTTCATTGGCAAATTCTTTTGCAAGCTCTATACCATGATCAATAAGCAATGCATAGCCCTCTTTGCCCATAATTTCCAGCGCGTTACCCAGAACCAGAGACGTGGCTGCGCGAGAGCCTACGATGGAACGAATGCCCAAATCGACAGATCCCGGACGATTAACATATGCAGAATGATATGCCACAGCATCCATTGCCAGCGGATCTTTAAAATATACCATTCCGCAACTCATGGGCATGTAAAACTGTTTGTGTCCATCAACAATGACCGAATCTGCACGCTCAATACCCGATATCAGACCACAGTATTTTTCTGATAAGAGCGTTGGCCCGCCCCATGCAGCATCCACATGAAAATGAATGTCATATTTTTGGCAGATATCAGCAATATCATGAATGGGATCGATGGTGCCAGTTTCTGTTGTTCCAGCAATGGCAATGACTGCAATGATTGCCACATTTTGTTTGTTCGAATTTTGAATTTCTTGTTCCAATGCCTGTGTATCCATTTGAAACTGATCATTGACAGGAATCCGAATCACATTATCATTGCCAATTCCCAGTACACCGCCTGCTTTCCTGAGTGAATAATGCCCCATTTTAGATACCAGAATAACAGCGCGATCTTTTTCATAAACCTGTAGCGCACGAGCAAACCCTTCACTTTCAATCCCTTTGAAATTCTCAGTTTTAGGGAACCTTTTATTACGTGCCACCCACATGGCACTTAAATTGGCCAGTGTGCCATCTTCAACAAAAGCCCCCAATGTACTTTCAGGATTTTGGATATGGTGATCATAGAAGGAGGTATCTTTTTGAAAGAACATGCGATGAATCTTTGCAAGCAATTGCCTTTCCCAGATAGAAACCACCTTGGATGTTTCCAGCTTAACAACATTCTGGTTCAGGGCAGCAACAATGGTATGCAGATGAACCATAAAAAATGGGATGGCAGAAGTCATATGTCCAATAAAATAAGGTGAGGCCACATTGACTGCATGGGGTGCCAGGTCATAAATAATTGCCTTAATTACATCAGCAAGCTTTCGGGCAGGATGACTACTGATTGTGCTATCTCTGAATCGGTCGGATAATTCATCAAGACTGGCATCTTCAGTAATGCCCACATGTTCCTTGAGAAAATCATGAAGTCCAAAAAGAATCTGCTCCATGTATTTAACCAGACGTTGTCTTGCCTGGTTTTCCGGTCGGATAAAAATTCGTTGCAAGGCTTCCCAACTGGCAACCAGGGAGGCGGTAGATTGTTTCTGATCCATTATTTTAACATCCATTATTCTTCATCAGCGATTGATTCATCAATTTGTGGGGTGGTATCATTGAATGTGTTCAGGATTTCATATCCTTTCAATATGTCCAGTGCCCGGGCAACCTGATAATCTGACAATAAGTCTTCAGTGCGTAATGTTCCATGTCGCAAGGTTTGTCGTTTGTTTTCATCATTAATTCCTTTGGATCCAGAAGCGTCTTGTTTCTTTCGCTCGGGTTCATCATTTTCTTCGGATGTTTCCACCTGCGGTTCAGCTTCAAGATGATTTTTAAGATCTTTCTCCTTAATTACTTTTGGAAAGTTGGTATCATCCTGTTTGAGCTTTACATATCTTGCAGATACAGTGATATCAGGTACAATTCCCTGTGCCTGAATGGATCGGCCATTGGGTGTATAATATCGTGCAATGGTGTACTTTAAACCATATCCATCACGCAATGGCTCGACAGTCTGAACAGAGCCTTTGCCAAATGATGTAATCCCTAAAATTAATGCGCGTTTGTGATCCTGAAGGGCACCGGCGACAATTTCTGAGGCACTGGCACTTCCTGAATTAATTAAAACAACAATGGGATAGTTCGGTTCTGTGTTGTCACGATGGGCATCAAATTCTTTTGTGTTTTCTTCAGATCTCCCTTTAATAGACACAATGTTGCCTTCATCAATAAACAAATCCACCAGTTTGACAGCCTGATCCAAAAGTCCGCCAGGATTGTCCCGAAGATCCAAAATCAAGCCTTTCAATTGATTGTTTTTTGATTTTAATTCATCCAGTGTATCGATAATATCATCAACTGTTTTTTCTCTGAAATTGGTGACCCACACATAACCATAACCATCACCCAGTGATGCAGAACGTACACTTTCAATGGGAATGATATCTCGGATAATTTCAACATCAAACGGTTTTTCTGTACCATCACGCGCAATGGTTATTACAACAGAAGTCCCTTTTCTTCCGCGCATTTTTTTGACAGCTTCCCACATTTCCATTTCTTGTGTCGATTCGCCATCAACCTTAACAATACGATCTCCCGCCTGAATGCCTTTACGATAAGCGGGCGTACCTTCAATAGGTGATACAACAGTCAGAATTCCTTTTTTCATTGTGATGACAATGCCTATGCCACCAAATTCTCCATGTGTATCAATTTGCAGCTCTTCGAATGCCTCAGGGGGCATAAATGAAGAATGGGGATCCAGAGATCGAATCATTCCCTGAATGGCACTGTGAATCATTTTTTTTGTATCCACAGAATCGACATAATTGTCTTCCACAAGTGAAATGATATCGGTGAAAAGTTTTAAACCTTCGTATGTCTCTTCTTTGTCGGCAAAAATACGTTGAGAGGATAGTAAAATACAAGAGACAACCAGACACATAATAATTAGATGCCATTTTTTTTGCATAGTTTTTTCCTTCAGCTTTCTTTGAGCCATTTTATGGGGTTGATTGGTTTACCATGATGTCGCACCTCAAAATATAAACCCGGGCCAACCATGGAACCCGTATCACCCAGCGTACCAACAACTTCGCCTTGCTCAACAAGATCACCTTTATGTTTAAATATTTCATCTGCATGCGCATAAACAGTATAATAGTTATCACCATGATCAATAATAATCATATTACCATAGCCTTTAAACCATTTCGCATACAAAATTCTTCCGGGGCAAACGGCTTTTATGGGTTCTCCCTTTTCAGCAATAATATATAAGCCGCTTCGAAATCTTGTAATCCCGAGTTTTTCATTGGTATAAGTGCCATATTGATTCACTATTTTGCCATTCACAGGTAATCGTAATTTGGGGTGTTTTTTATCAAACAAAACATCTCGCTGTTTTGTTTTACTGATTTTATCACGAAGATCGTTAATAGTTTGATCCAGATTACTGGCTGACTCTTTTAAAGCAAGCATGGCTTTTTGGGCGAGATGCTTCTGGTTTTGAATATCTTTCAAAATATTGGATCGTTCTTGCTTCTGTCGCTGCATATGTGCATGAATATCAGAAACCCGATCTTGCATGTCTTTTTTTTTCTGTCGTTTATGCCTGAGTTCTTTAAAAAGATGTTCAAGGTGCTTCTTGTCTGTCATTAGATTGGATCGGGTTTGATTGTCATGGTTCAAAATGTATGAAAGATACTTATATGAAGCAAACACATCGGAAAAAGAATCTGCATGATAAAAAATTTGTGATGCCCCAATGCGTTTAAGTTTATACAATGCGACCAGACGCTTACTGACATATTTTTCTGTTTTGGCAATTTGTTTCAACAATGATTCGCTTTTCGTTCTTGTATCACCAATTTTTCTGTCAATGGATTCAATTTCTTTAGACAGGGCGGATAGTTTCAATACGTATTGATTCAGCGAACGATCCACTTCATCAAGCTCAACAAGGATATCCTTTTCCTTTTCACTGGCCATTCTGTATTGTTTTTGATGTGCAGAGATCTGTTGTTTTATTTCATTCTTTTCTTCCTTTAATGCCTGAACTTTTTCTTGTCGTTTTTCACTTTGTTGTATCTGATTTGCATGAATCAGTTGAGAGACACCCTTTTTTGGCATAATTCTTACAAATTTACGTGCCACATACCCAATTTGATTGTGATGTCGGATAAAGAGCCAATTCTTATCCGCAGAAATTACCTGAACGATCGTCCCAGAATAGAGTTTTCCAATGGGTGGCAATGTTTGATCTGATGTTGGTCTTAAGTTTAACCGATCTGCAATTATTTCCCCTCTAGCCGGCTCAAATCCGATAATTTCTATAAATTGACTGCTGACAAAACCAATTTTTCCCAAATGCTTTATTTTCAGCCAATCCTCTTGTTTTTCTATCACAAGTACACGCATGCCTTTATAAAGCACCCCCAGAGGTTCCTGTGTCAGGTCTGCTGATGGTCGAATATTCAAACGATTGCTTAAAACGATACCATAACTGGCAGACCATGCAGTGGATTGGATTCCAAAGCTCAGATGAAAAACCAGACAGGTAATTATAATTTGATAAATTGTTTGAGGGAAATATAACACCCTGCCCATCCTGTTCCCATACTTAACAATATAAGCATAACTATGGTTTGCAAAGAATAAAAGTGTGGTTTGAATAAATCGGTTGACCACACCGGTAAATTATAAACAGTTAAATAGTAAAACAGGCCATATAAAAAGGTTAAACCAAGAATACCACCGATCAGTCCCTGAATGATGCCTTCCATGTAAAAGGGAATTTTAATAAACCATTGTGTTGCACCCACCAGACGCATCACGTCAATTTCATCCCGACGTGAATAAAATACCAGGCGGATTGTATTTGAAATGACAAATAGTGTTGTGATAATCAAAAGCGACCCAATGGCCGTACACGTAAATTGAAAAAAAGTCATAAACGCGGTAATACGTTCAAGCCATCCTTTGCCATATTCCACTTCAGAAATTTCAGGCATCACTTGTAATTGACTGGCTAAATTTTCAATGGTTTGCCATGTATTGACTTCCGGATTGACATGAATCATAAACGAGGCAGGCAAGGGATTTTTCTTTAAATGTGATAAAATATTGCCCTGCTGCATATCATTTTTCATGAAATCCAGGGCATCATCTTTGGAAATATATTCTAACTTTTTAACACCATATAGTTTTTTAATATGCTTTTCAACCATTGGGATATCTGTCTTTTCAACATTCGGAGCGACATAGGCCATGATCCGAATCCCTTCTTTCCAAATATAAAAAACCTGATTAATATTGGTAAAAAATAATCCAAATGCCGCTGTAACCAATAATGACAGGGCAATTGTCAATATGGTGACAGTATGAAGCATTGGTGTTGCAATAAAATCTTTTAATACCCCTTTAAAAAAACAATAGATATAGTTCATTCGTTGATTGTTTCCATTCGATAAAAATTTGGCTGTATCCATAACAGTTATTCGCTGCTTTGAAATGGCGCATTCGATTACTTATGATTTTTTGCTTAAAATATCAAGGGAAAAATGCTATTTCCTCAAATGTTGGTTGGCATGATTATAAATCAACAAAAAGAATTTACAAAAACTGTTTTTTCTTCACATGTTTTTTTAAGATTTTCATATTTTTCAATCAATGGAGAGAATATGAAAAAAACTATCACGTCCTCAATAATTGCATTACTATTATTATCAGCTTGTGCGGATAATGATAATGGTAATTTTTACTCGATAAAGGTTGCTGGAGAAAATTTGAATGAGCTACAGTGTGTTCATATTGCTCAGATAGGACCTGAAGTAAACACAAATCAGACATGTGATAATTAGTTTATCATCAGAAGCTGTTCCATCAGACTGGAAAGATGTCATCGAAGAAATTGGTGGCCTTGAAATCAAACCTGTTGAATATCTGTTTGATGTTCCATAGGCAAAATGAACGCCAGCTACAAGGCATTTAGGCAACAGTAAGAATCAAATCAAATCCTTTTATATGCTGAAGGACTACTCGCCTTTGTAAAAAAAATGAAAGATGGCCAGATTGACTAGAAATCTCTTGATGACAAACAATTTTGACCCAACTAATCGTATAATCGAAGTTGTTCTTAAAAACCTGTCAAAACAAAGCTCCCCCAAACATCAGCTGATTCGCCTTTCGATATATACTGACGTCGTGTTTTTCTCAATGCTTTTGAGGGATTACTGATTGATTGACGCAACCAGTTTTCATAAAAAAGTAAAATAAATTTTGATGCGTCAGCTTTTTTTACCTGCCATATTGGCGATAACACAAAACGGCAACCTGCCATATGAAAAGCGGCTGCCATCTGAAAATAGGCACTATGATGAATGCCTGTATTTTGTGTATCACATTTATTCGTTAAACAAACCAGTTCTGTACCATTTAAATTTATACTCAAAATTTCTTGATCCAGTAACAGGCCATCCTGTCCATCCGAATCGACCTGTCTGAGAAAGCCCTGATTTGCTCCAGCCAATGCCAGGCCGCCGCGAATGGCAAAATCCTTATCCTCTGATTGATCAAAATAGAAACAATCCACAGACATATGAAGGATTCTTGGCGGATATAACAGATTTTTTAAAGCCGATTCAGAAGCCTTTGTATCAGACCAGAATACTGGAGATGTATGACGACTGACCTTATACACAGTCAAAATATCTTCTATTACATGAGATTCATTTTGATGAGCGCGATATTTATAACGCAATTGATTGCCCTCTGGTAAGGGAATATGATTTGTTGCTATTTTGGATACATGAACTTTTTTTTCATTTAATAATTCTGGATTTGTTTGTGAAAAATCATCGTAATTGACCTGACCAATGGCCAACAATGACCCCGTATATGCATGTGTGATGTTTTTCATAAAGTCAAGCGCAGAAAATACTCTGCACACTGGCTGCCGCATGATCCAATATTGACCATCAGCAAGCTTGAGCCGTGAAAATGGAATCATCTGACCGATACCATTCGTTGTAATGTAAACAGACTGAACAGATTGAATATGCTTTTCAAAAACCCCCATTAGTTTCGTATACAATTGCTTTTCTATACGTGTTTTTTGCGCAGGACGTTTTTCACGTATCAATTCTTGAATCAACTGTTGTGTATTATGAACTGACCCCAAATCCCTGGATATGATGTTGGCGACATTCTCATTATCAGATAAAATTAATACAGCCATCCATCGGGTTTGCGTTGATTGTGCGGTTGAAAAATTGATAACATCATAAGGATACAAATGAATGAACGCACTGTTTCTTGGCAGTCTGTAAGGTAGATTAATCATTTGATGTTGAAACAATTTATTCATGTCATTATATCCTGGCAATCCCTTCAGTACTGCACCCGGAAACTGGTCAAGATATTGCCATCTTAACATGACATCAGCAATATAGCTGATCACTTCCGGATCGGTCATTTCACGCGCAAGGGTAAAAACCGCATGGCAAAATGTTTGTGCATTGAGGATACAACCTGTTTGATCAGTAACAGAAAAAATGTGGTTTTGCAATTTTTCCCATTGGGATTTGTAAAGGGAAGGTTCTATGCGTTTTAAGAGTTTTAACGCATCGACGTTTTGTTTTTCATCAACCATGCAGCCAATTAAATCGGATAATGCACGAAGTGTCTCTGGATGTGATGGTCCAAGAGAGGATTCATTTAAGCGAAACACCTGATCCATTAATGGAATCGCTTCAGGACAATTCCCCTGCTGTTTGTATATTTTCGCAAGATATTGAATACTTTCTCGTGTGCCTTGTAAAAGACCTGTATATGTGTTGACATTTTTTTTTAACAACGATTCCGCTGCTTGATATTTGGATTGCGCAATATATGACTCTGCAAGGCGTTTGGACAGGCTTAATGTCTTTTCATGAACCCCATATCGAATTTTGCAATGATGAAACACTTCTTCATAAATTGGCTCAGCTTGTGCATATTCCTTTTGATCAAACAAAAAATCTGCCAATGCTTTTTGAGCTTCAATGGTTTCAGGGTGATCTTTACCTGAGATTTTTGCGGCCAATTCAATATTTTCTTGAAGTTGCTTTTTTATCTTTTCATGCTGACCTTGCAATTGATATATTTCGATCAACTTTTGAAGAAATGTTTGTTGATGTTTATTTTGATATCCATAAACCTGTCTGCTTAGCGCAATCGCTTTTTTTAATAACTCTTCAGCTTTTTGAAAATGTCTGTTTTTAATATGCATTTTGGCCAAAAATTGAATGATTTCCAGTTGCGTCTTTAATAATGGTTTGCCATTATTTTTTTTAATTAAGCTGTAGGCAAGTTCAAACGTTTTCAACGCACGATCATACAGTTTGCAATAATAATATGTTTTCGCCGCTTGTATCAGTGGCGTCAGATTTTTAATGGAATTACGACCAAAAAGATGCGCGTTAATTTTAACAGACTGGGCAACATAGGGTTGGGCTTTTTCGTAAGCGTTATTTTTTATGTAGAATTCTGCCAGTCGCACGATACTTTCCAATGTTTTTTTATGATTAATTCCAAAAATACGCTGATACAAGGTATTCATTGACAAAAAAATTGCTTCGGCTTTTTCTTGTTTGCCCCATTGTTGATAAAATTCACCAAGCTTCTCCAACATATTTAATGTTTGATGATGATCTTCGCCAAAAATTTTTTTTTGAATGGTATAGGCCTGTTGAAAATGTTTTTCAGCAGCTTCATATTTTTCTTGTTTTTCATAGATTGCAACAAATAATTGGTGAATATTTAAACGTTCTTCAGACATTAAATAATAGTTTGTTTTGACATGATCAAGTGCTTGTTTGGCATAATTTAGTGCAATTTCAAATTGTTGATTATCCAAAGCTGTTTGTGTTTTTTGAATTGTGGCATCCAGTAAATTATCAGATGCATCAAATGAGGGAAAAACAGAATGTTCAGTCTGCGCAACCATGAATGAACGGCTTGAATCATTTGTTGTTTGGGAGTGAACATCTTTTCTCGCTGAAACATTGATAATGCTGACATACATCACAACCATAAGGGCGATGATCAATCTACTATACATAAGCATTCCTTTCTGTAAATTGCTTGAAAAATAAGTTCCCCATTTCGAACAACTGGAATTCAATTCTCAAGATGTGGACGCCAGTTGTTCAACACAAACACTATTAAAAAAAGGGATCATATTTTTCAAGTATTGCATATCTAACCAGAATAACTTATTATTTGATGTATTTCAAGAAGAATATATTGCATATTCCAGGATATCATCCAAGGGAATTCATTTCGCCGGATACATTATCGATTGCAATTGGGGATTCGCTGATCTGTGTCAATTCGGATTTATTGGTTTCGACCGACAAAGATTGCAATATTTCCTGTTGTGGTGTGTATTCTAAAAGTTGGGTCAATTGCCTTTCAAAGGCATCAATAAATTGCTCAGGGTCAGGAATCTGTTTGCTATCGCATACAACACCCAGTCGTACATGCTGATTATAACTCAGTATGGTTGTTCCCAATCCGATATGACCGATTCTGGGTAACCAAAACATAACATTACGTGCTGGAATATTATTGATATAAAGTGTTTGAGGTGGACCCTGTGTATTGGTCATAAGTAATGAATTTTTTTTAGAGAATGGAATGGCTATTTTTTCAGCAAATGTTTCTGCTGAAATTCCCACACGCGACATGGAAGCAAACACCGAAACTGCATCAGGTAAATTATCCAGGTTTTGCAACCGACGTTTGACCTCTGCGATACGAAGAACAGGATCATCAATATGAACCGGTAAATCGAATGGTATCAAACCGAAACTCGCCGCGCCAGAATATCCTCCCGGACTCATTCGCATATCTACGGGCGTAACTGCACGTATTTCTCGATAGTCAATAGGATCTTTGCGGGATTTTAAATATTCTTTGATCGCACCAGCAAGGGTTGATATAAATATAACGTTGGAGGAGGCATTTGTTGTACGCGAGATGGAAAGAATCTTTTTTAGCGGAAAATTCTGGCTCCAGGCAAATCGCTTTGAATGTCCGAGATTAGATTTGAGTACGCTGTCAGAATCTGGATTCATCAGAATAATGCGTGCTATTTCTCCTATTCGATCTGATGATGTGTCCATTAACAGTCGTAATTTTTCAATTAAGTAAAAAGGATTGGACATTGGCTTTAAAACACCTGTCAGCATAGAACAAAATCTGGAAAATGATATATTCATTGTGGAATGGATATTGTGTAAAAGCTGCCATCTCTCATGCTGTTCGAACGTATCCGATGCATTATTTTGATTTTCATCAGCTTCGAATGTATCAGATAATGACAACAAAAGCTCTATCAAATCTACGCGATCCATGAGGCATTGATGAATTCGCGCCATGATCGCGCACCCCTTTTGATATTTTTTCACCAGTATAAACTGCCACAACGGTTTACGCATATCCATGGGAACAGATATAATATCGCTCATTAATTGTTGTAATTCAGAGGGATCATTTTCATTTTTCAAACGAACCATTTCAACATGAGTTCGCACATCAATGTTTTGATCTTCAATCCAATAATATTTTTTGGGGACAGATATGTCTTCAATGATCTTTTCTCTAAATGGGGACAAATGAAACAAACGCCTTTTAACCAATTCTCTAAAAGTTAATATGTCTATGGGAGCAGAAAGTTCAATCAAGCCTGTAAATATCGATAAATTCTTTGCATTGTCAACAGTTAACCAGAACTGTCCTGTATCGGAAACCTTTTTTTTCATCAGTAACTCCTTGTATCATCAATGAATCACTTGTGGTGATGGTTTGCCTATTAAATAACCCTGTGCATAATCAATATCAAATTGTTTGAGCATGAGCAATGTTTTTTTCTGTTCAACAAATTCTGCAATTGTCTGAATATTCATTTCTTTTGCAATCATTGCAATGGCTTTGACAATAGATTGATCTTCCCTGTCATTTTGTAAATTCCGCACAAACATACCATCAATTTTAACAAAATCGACATTCAATTCTCGCAAATAAATAAAGGACGTGAATCCAACACCAAAATCATCTAAAGAAAATTTGCACCCCATATTTTTTAACACACTAATGAAATGGGTTGCAGCCTTTAAATCGTTAATTGCTGCGGTTTCAGTGATTTCAAAAATAATGCCTTTGGGATCAGCTGCTGATTTCTTTATGGTTTCTTGCAAAAATGACAATAATTGCGCATCACCCAAATTCTTTCCGGATATATTCATAGAAAAAGAAAACTGATATCCCTTTTGATGCAACGCTTTTTGACGAAGGATTGTTTTCTGGGCAATCACCTTATCTATATCACCAATTAATCCAAGTTGTTCTGCAGCAGGAATAAAAGCACCGGGCAAAACAATGTTGCCATTTAAATCTCGCATTCGTGCGAGGGCTTCGTAATGATGAATTTCATTATCTTTTAAATCCAATATTGGCTGGAACCAGGGTTCAAAACGATCATCCTTGAGTGCAGGTAAAATCAATTCTTTTTGTTTAAACAGGGATGACACTGTATTGTCTGCCATGTCTGATTGTTGAAACAAATGCCAAGTATTCCGACCTCTTTTTTTGGCGATATTTAATGCTGTGAAAGCTTTTCTCACAATATCATCTGGAGAATTATCCGTATCCTGCTGGTTGACCATGCCAATAACCAACGATGAACTGACTGAATTTTTTGAAAAACCATAGGTTGACACCTGATGAATCATGTCTGGTATCATGTCAATGAGTAATTGAACATTCTTGATATTGAATACAAATCCCAGGGTTGCTTCGCTCACTCGTCCCTTAATCAGTGGTTCACTGTACGATAGACATATTTTTTGTATTAATTGAATCACAGTCCGAATATAGTCATCAGTAAAATTTACCCCATAAACATCATTAATTAATTTATAATCTGAAAGCTGGAACAACAGCATACATAAATTATTGCAGGATGCCATTTTTTGCGTGAGTTTGTTCATAAAGCTTGACCGATTGAACAAACCAGAAACACGATCAAAGGATTCAAGATATTGTGCTTTTTCTTGCGACAGCATTTGTTTGGAAATATCTTCATGAATGGCCAGATAATTGATAATTTCATTTGATTCATCGTGAATTGGCGTAATTAAGACATCGGCCCAAAAAATCTGTCCATTTTTTTTCTTGTTTTTAATCTCGCCATGCCATGTTTTACCACTCAAGACAGTTTTCCACATTGAGCGCAACACGTTTTCATCAGTTTGCGTGGAAACCAGAATATCTGGTTTTTGGCCGATAACTTCATCACTGACATATCCGGTAATTTTTTCAAAGGTCGGGTTGACATAAACAATGGTGCCATCAGGGGCTGTAATAAAAATGATATGAATACTTTGTTCTAGCAATGCATTGAATGTTTTCAGTGCCTTTTGTGTCTGTTTTTCCTGGGTTAAATCACGAACAGTACCAAACATACGTTCAGGATTACCATTATTGTCATATTCGATATCACCCAGTCCATGAACGTGACGAACGGTACCATCACTCATTACAATTCGATGTTCAACGCTGTATTTTTGTCCATGTTTCAATGTCTGATCAATGGCTTGTTTGAGTTTTTTTCGATCTTCAGGATGGATCATGTTTATATATTGATGATAATCAATTAATTTTTTTTGCGGGTCCAATCCAAAAATGCGATAGGCTTCATCAGACCAGGTAAGTTGATGAGAAACAATATCCCAATTCCAACTGCCGATACCTGACAATGTTTGAGCTTCTTTTAATTGAATTTCACTTTGTATGAGTTGCGACAAAATTGCTTTTCTCTCTGTAATATCCTGAACAATAAATATAAAAATATTTGATAACTCACTTAAAACATACTGAATTTTTATTTCTACCGGATAGGTGGATTCATCTTTTCGACAATGAAAGGTTTCAAAACTGATCCATTTTTGTCCGCCTTCAATCAATGTATTCAAATTGAAAATATAGTGATTTTTATTCATTTCAGGCGTTAGATCCCAAGGATACATGTTGTTCAACTCATTTTCAGAATATTGCAGGTTGTCGCGTGCGCCCTTATTGGCCTGTACAATCTTAAAATCATTTGGATCTACCATATATATTTCATGATTCACCTGGTCGATAATTCGTCCCATGCGCGTAATTAATTGTTCTTTTGATTTTAGATCTGAAATATCGGTTACTTTTGTCACTTTATATTGCTCATTGTTTGACTCAATCATACCGGCTGATACAAATATATTTAAATGGGAGCCATCTTTTCGTTGAACAATCCATTCCTGGGGTAATTCTGTTTCATTGACAAAAAAATCATCATGTAACTGCCTTGCTGTCTGATGATTTTCAGATGGTACAACAATACTAAAGTGTTTGCCAATTAATTCTTCTTTTGAATATCCATATATTTTGCTATAAGCACTATTGACTTCAACAAAAATTCCATTTTTGTCTGTGATACATGTGCCTATATTGGCTGCATGAAAGGCCTTAAAATAAAAGTCTTGATTTTGCATGAAGGAATACTCCTGATATCATTTTTTTATAAAAAGGATTTCCGAAAAACGTTTCAATTCCTCAATTCGATTTTGCATCAAAAGAATAGGTATTCGATAACGTACTGATTATCATTTCTGGAGATATGGCAATTTGTTGTTCTTTTTCTTGCATTTTTTACATCCTTTCAAATATATTTCTTTAAACAATGTTGACGCAATGTCTATCCTTAGCATTTTCTTAATAAAGATCAATAAATATTTTTTGAATTTGTTGAAAATTGAAAAGGTTTCATAAATAATATTATGATATTACAAAATTGGTTAAGAATTTTCAGAAGTAAGCAGATTTGTTGACAGGATAGATCATAATCAAGAGACTTCCTCTAATAATAAATACTCAGCTGGAGAACATAAATAAAGCCCCATTCCAAAAGAATGAGGCTTTTATTGTGTATATTACGATGAATAAAATTCAATTATTGAAGCAGTTCTAAAACCGCCTGTTCCGTTTGTTCCTCAACGACCAGTGAAGGTTTTAGATTAATAGTTTCTTTATCAATCAATGTCCCGCCTTTTGCATAACGTTGGCCATCGTCATCTTCGATTATTTCTTCCCATCCCACATGAATACTCAAGGTGAGAACTCTGATATTTGTTTCATAAGGCATCTTTGTGTATACGATAAGTTTTGCGGAATATGGCGGATTCTTATCCGCGTATTCATCATGCATCCATGTATCAAAATAAAAGAATATGGATTCTTTTGGCGTAAAACCATCGGCACCGGCCAAGCCATCATCAAGCAAATCAATGATGCCATTGTTATACCATCCTGGTCCACCATTGACATCAATTAAATTACCATCCTGGCCATAGACTTCGATGATCATTTTCGTATTGTCAGTGGTAAATGTAAACCCTGATGTATTCATGATTTGAAACCAGGTATGTGTAAAATGAACATCTGTAAAAAGATTGTTCCCATAAGGAACTGTATGAGCACCACAGTTTTGAACAGAAGGATCGTGATTATTACAGTGATATGCAAAAATTGCAGGCATGACTGATTCTCCCTGAAGCTCATTGGGTGAATGTATCACCTCATCAGGTATAACAAGCCTTCCTCCTGTGGTATTTATACGAAGACCTGAAGACTGTCTTGCTGTATTAATACGAAGACCTGAGGACAATCTGCTTTGGCCTGTCGTTTGATTTGCATTTTCATCACGGGAAATTATTGGACGATTGTTTGTTGTCAAATTTGTCATTTGTGCCCAGGCACTTGACATTACGATAAACATGGATAAACTGATGATAACCATAATCTTTTTCATTGTTTTTCTCCTTAAAAAAATTAAAGATTAATAAAAAGCTTAAATCCGATTTTACCATGATGCATCATGTTTGACTAAGGAAGTATTTCATAGAGTATGCCAAAAGAATTTCTTTTTAAGAAAAAATTAAATTATACAAATAAATCAATATGTTTTAAGGGAAAAGAGATTTTTTATAGAATTTGATAGTAGAAATATATTGTGTGAACGAAATAGACAGAAAAATTTTTGAAAATATTTTATACTTAAATATCAAAAGCTTGTATGAATGTAAACATAATTTACTTCTTGTCTCTATGAAACAAACAATATTTAAATAATTGTTAGATTATTTTCAAACAACTTGATTTTTCACTGATGTCAGATATAATGCAGTTTAACCAGAATCGATAAAATCATCAAGAACATAGTGCCCTTCGGGCTAATTTTAGATTCGCCTAAATTTTGTGCGTCTTCGGAAAGCCTGTTTGATATTTGCTTCAAGTTCAGTCCCGCTTGCTAACGCGCGCGGCTCAGATTAAAAACTGCCGAAAATTTCAGAGCCGCGCGCGTTAGCAAGCGGCATTGCACTTGAACGGCTAAAGCCGCCCTTAGACTGGTGGCTATGAGCTTCAACCCCAGCCAGATATTCATACATACTATGTAATAAAAAAAACACCATTTGCTCATACAATCATAACAAAACTATATTAAGTTAAAATTTAATTAAGGAAATCTCGAAAAACAAGTTCCCCATTTTCTTATTTACAAGTCCAATGTAGGGGTGAATATTGTGTTAGCCCATCGTACATAGTAACGAATGCGTTATTCGATAGCGAACATAAGGATCGCCCCTACATTGGACTTGTAAATAAGAAAATAACTATTTAAATTGTATGACAGGAAATAATCATGAAAACGACACGTCAAAAAAAAGATTATGCGGTTCAAATCATTTTTTTCGGTATTGCATTGACATCAATATTAATTCTTTTGATGATCAGCTTATTTTTATTTGTCGAAGGATTCCCAATCTTGAATAATACCTCCCTTAAGGATTTTCTTTTGGGTGAATATTGGTATCCAACATCTGACCCACCAGATTTTGGTATATATCCTTTAATTATTGGATCCGCCGCAACCACATTCTTGTCCGCATTAATTTCAATTCCACTTGGCGTGATGACAGCCATATACCTTGCAGAAATTGCTTCACAACGTTTAAGAGAAATTGTCAAACCTGTCGTAGAACTCTTAGCCTCACTGCCATCAGTTGTTATTGGTTTTTTTGGCATGGTTATTATGGCACCATTTCTTCAAAATACCTTTGATTTGATGACAGGTCTAAATCTTTTCAATGCATCACTGATGCTTGGTTTTATGTCTATCCCCACCATTTGCAGTATATCTGAAGATGCCATATACAGCGTTCCGGGTAATCTTAAAGAAGCCTCTCTGGCGTTGGGTGCAACCCATCTTGAAACAATTATCCGCGTCATATTACCGGCATCAATTTCGGGAATTAGTACAGCAGTCATTCTTGGTATGTCGCGGGCTATTGGAGAAACAATGGTGGTGCTGATGGTCGCTGGCGGTGCAGCAATGATACCTGAAACGATATTTGATCCTGTTCGGCCCTTACCTGCGAGTATTGCTGCTGAAATGGCAGAAGCCCCTTTTCGCGGAGAACACTATGCAGCACTTTTTGCAACTGGCGTTGTTCTGTTTGTTTTTACATTTTCATTTAATATTGTTGCAGATTACATTTCAAATAAATATAGACAGGTAGGAGATTCAACTTTATGAACAGTTTATTTGCATCAAATTCAACCTTGATTGATTTTAAGAATATTCAATCAAATCAACCCCAAAATACAGAAGAGTTTAAAATGGATAAAATTGTTTTTTCCAATAACCGATTCAAAAAGATTCTAAACACTGCTGTTTTTCATTTATTTCGTGGTGCTGCGCTTATTAATGGACTTGCTTTATTTATTGTGGTTTATTTTATGGCATCAAATGGTTTAAAAGCCATAACCTGGACATTTTTAACGCAACTGCCAACAGATTCAATGACAAAAGGGGGAATTTTACCCTGTATTATCGGTACGCTGTGTTTAAGCCTGGGAGCCATTGCAATCGCCTTTCCTGTTGGCGTTGCCTCAGCAATTTATTTGAGCGAATATGCGAAACCCGGAAAAATATTAAGAATTATTCGATTGGGGATTAATAACTTGGCCGGTGTGCCATCAGTTGTCTTTGGATTGTTTGGCCTGGCATTTTTTGTTGTCTGGATGAATCTGGGCGTAAGTATTCTGGCGGGATCTCTCACTTTAGCTGCAATGTCACTACCGGTGATTATTGGTTCTACAGAAGAAGCACTGAGATCTGTCCCGGAAACATATAGAGAAGCATCTCTGGGATTGGGGGCCACAAAATGGCAAACAATTTATAAAGTTGTGTTGCCATCAGCTTTGCCTGGAATATTAACAGGTGGTATTTTAGGGATCAGCAGGGCTGCCGGTGAGACCGCTCCAATCATGTTTACCGCAGCGGTGTTTTACACACCATATTTGCCATCAAGTCCTTTTGATGAAATCATGGCCTTGCCCTATCATATTTATGTACTTGCAACTGCCGGTACAGACATTGAAGCAACAAGGCATTTACAATATGGAACAGCCATTGTACTCATCGCACTTGTTTTTAGTATAAACCTTGCGGCGATAATATATCGTTCAAAGCTTAGAAGAAAAATGTCTTAGCCTTAATCATAAATAACTTAAATATTTTTTAAAGGAACCTCTATGAACGAACCAAAAATTAAAATGGCATCAAAAAATCTCGACTTTTACTATGACAATTTCAAAGCCTTGCATGATATTTCATTAGATATTTATCAAAACCAGGTAACTGCCTTGATAGGACCATCAGGTTGTGGTAAAAGTACATTTTTAAGATGTTTTAATCGTATGAATGACTTAATTCCTGTAAGTCGCGTTGAAGGAAGTGTTTTTCTTGACAAGGAAGATATTTATTCGCCAAAAATTGATGTTGTTCTGTTAAGAAGAAGAATTGGTATGGTTTTTCAAAAACCCAATCCTTTTCCAAAAAGCATTTTTGAAAATGTTGCATATGGCATGCGGGTCAATGGAATTAAAGATAAATCTGTCATATCAAGCAGGGTTGAAACCAGTTTAAAAAACAGTGCACTGTGGGACGAAGTCAAAGATAGACTGTACGAATCGGCCTTAGGGCTTTCTGGTGGGCAACAGCAACGCCTCTGCATTGCAAGAGCGTTGGCGGTTGACCCTGAAGTGCTTTTGATGGATGAACCGGCATCCGCTCTGGATCCAATTGCCACTCAAAAAATTGAGGAATTAATTGGTAAATTAAAAGAATCCTTTACAATTATTATTGTCACGCATAATATGCAGCAGGCAGCAAGAGTTTCAGATGTTACCGCCTTTTTCTATATGGGGAAACTGATTGAAGTGAATAATACTGAAACCTTGTTTACAAGACCAGCACTTCAACAAACTGAAGATTATATTACAGGTCGATTTGGTTAAAATATGAAGGATAAATTAATGGAAAAGAATAAATCATTAAAAGAGCTCAAACCAATGGATAAAAGATTTCATAAACAACTGAATAATCTAAAAAAAATGATATTATCTCTCGGAGCAATGGTTGAAGAAAGAGTACGTATGGCAACAGATACCATTGGATCCTGTAATACTGAGATGGCTTCCAAAGTAATCAAATCTGATTATCAAATCGACGAAACTGAAGTTGAAATTGAAGAGGAATGTTTAAAAATATTGGCTTTATATCAGCCGGTTGCCGTTGATTTAAGATTTATTGTTGCTGTCATTAAAATTAACAACGATCTGGAAAGAATTGGGGATCAGGCAGTCAATATTGCCCAGCGTGTCATGGTAATGGCAAAAGAGCGAAATCTTGAATATAACTTTTTTTTCGATTATTCAGTAATGGTTGAAAAAGTTAAGGTGATGTTAAAACTAAGTCTGGATGCCCTTATTAATATGGATTTTGATCTCGCGCTTGATGTTTGCCATAAGGATGATGCTGTTGATGAAATGAATCGTAAAGCCTACAGTGAGATTAAAAAAATCATGAAAGAACATCCAGAACAGTTGAGCTATTTAATTAACTTTTTTCTGATATCAAGACACCTTGAACGCCTTGCAGATCACGCAACGAATATTGCAGAAGAAGTGATTTATATGATTGAAGGTGAAATTGTTCGTCATGGCATAAAAGAATTGGATAAATAGTCATGTCAAAAGCAACAATATTTGTGGTTGATGATGAAGAAGACATCCGCGAGCTTCTACAATATAATTTAGAACGGGAAGGTTTTGTTGTTCATCTTTCTGGAAGTGGAGAACAGGCCGTTAAAAAGGCAAGGAAACTCCTTCCTGACTTAATTCTTTTAGACTTAATGCTTCCTGGAATAGATGGTCTTGAGGTGACCAAAAAGTTAAAACGAAATCCAGATACCTCACATATTCCAATAATCATGTTAACCGCCAAAGGAGATGAAGTTGATATTGTAACAGGCCTGGAATTGGGGGCTGATGATTATATTACAAAACCATTCAGTCCAAAAGTTGTTGTGGCGCGAATTAAAGCAGTATTAAGACGTCAAAGCATTGACCACACAGAAGAATCAAAAAATATTATCAAGCATGATGCATTAACAATTCACATGGGAATGCGAAGTGTTCATATTAACGATCAACCTGTCAACCTGACTTTTTCACAGTTTCAAATTTTAGCGTATCTCGCATCTCGAGCAGGATGGGTTTTTACCCGTACTCAAATTGTCGATGCGGTTCGAGGGGATGACTATCCTGTGACAGATAGAAGTATTGATACGCAAATTGTCGGCCTGAGAAAAAAACTTGGCGATTATGGTGACTGTATAGAGACTGTAAGAGGTGTCGGATATAAATTTAGAGAAAAAGAATGAATAGAAAAATACGATTAATCTGGCAACTTTACCCCTCTTATGTATTAATAATTCTTGTTTCTCTTTTTGCAGTGGGTTGGAATGCATTAAGTGCGCTTAAAACCTTTTATATTGAGCAAACCATTACATATCTGAAAAATCAGGGACAAATCCTTTCCCATGAAATTGGTAATCATATCACTCCGCTTGATACACAAACGATTGATAAAATCTGTAAGGCTGCAGGCAAGGATGCATCTATTAGAATAACGATCATGCTTCTCAATGGTGATATTATTGGTGACTCACATAAACCAATTGTTAAAATGGATAATCATGCAGATAGACCCGAAGTATTTAAGGCGGCCACCGGAAACATTGGCTCATCCATCAGATTTAGTCGAACCCTTCAAAAAAATATGATGTACGTTGCAGTGCCATTAAAAAAGAATAATATCACCCAGGTGATCATTCGAACATCAATCCCTTTGACTTTTATAGAAACCAGTCTAAAAACGGTTGAATTTAAAATTTTTATCAATGGATTGCTCATTGCATTTTTTGCATCATTGGTATGCCTGTATATTTCACGAAGAATCAGCCGTCCCATTGAAGAAATAAGGCAGGGAGCAGAACAATTTGCAAAAGGTGATTTTTCTCTCAGAATTCATATGCCCCATACCAATAAAGAATTAACCATTTTGACAGATTCTTTGAACGAAATGGCGGCGCAACTTGACGAGCGAATTAAAACAGTATTGCACCAGCAAAACGAAATCGAAGCGATTTTATCAAGTATGCTGGAGGGGATTATCGCAATTGACACGGATGAACAGATTATCAAAATAAATCATACCGCGATAAAAATGTTGGACCAAAACGCAACCCTTGATGATTATTTGGGACGCAATATACAGGAAATCATTAGAATCCCCAGGGTTCATAAATTTGTGAATGCAACACTTTTTGAAGGTCAGACGATTCAGGGAGATATTGAGATCAACTATAAAGAAAGACAAGTATTTAATATTTGTTGCACACCGCTTCGTTATACCTCTGAAATACCGATAGGTGCCCTGATTGTTTTTAATGATGTTACCCAGCTCAGGCATCTTGAAAATGTTCGTCAAGATTTTGTTGCCAATGTTTCTCATGAAATCAGAACACCACTGACAACAATAAAAGGATTTGTTGAAACCCTTTTATCTGGTGCAATGAAAGATTCACAAAAAGCAACACGCTTTCTCGGCATTATCAATAAACATGTCGCACGACTCAATGGCATTACTGAAAATTTACTTCAACTGGCAAGAATTGAACAAAATGGTACAAATCAAATTCATCGTGAAAAAGAAAATCTAAAACGCGTTATTCTCTCTGCCATTCAAATTTGTCAGGAAGAAGCGAATAACAAACATATCCAAATTAAAGTATCTTGTGATTCAGACTTATTTGTTAATATCCATCGAGATTTGTTTGAGCATTCGCTTGTCAACTTACTTGACAATGCAATAAAATACAGTAAAGAAAATTCTGAAGTGAATATTGCGGCAGAACAAAAAGAAACCCATATTTCAATCAAGATAATAGACCAGGGGCAGGGAATTGCAAAGGAACACTTGACGCGCCTTTTTGAAAGATTTTATCGGGTGGATAAGGCACGAAGTAGAGATATGGGGGGGACGGGTTTAGGTCTTTCAATTGTAAAACATATTGTCCAGGCACATGATGGCAATGTAAAGGTTGATAGTACGCTTGGAAAAGGAAGTGTTTTTACGATCGATATTCGTGCTTAAAAATTGGCGTCCGATACATTTTACTGTTGCATTTTTTTCAATTTGACATATCAGGTATATACGTGATAATAACCCACCATAAGTAGTTTATTAGTACTGTCGGGTATTTAAGCTCAATGCCCGACAGTTACAAATTATTGCCTCAAAACAAGCCAGTATACTATTATTTTATCAATTTTTGGTTGTCCTTATGAAAAAGACAATAACTATAATCAATGAAGCCGGTCTTCATACCCGAGCAGCACTTCAAATTGTTCAGGCGGCCCAAAAAGCAAGCCATGGGGTATGGGTTTCTAAAGACGATCAGCGTGCTGATGCGACCAGTGTCATTGATTTATTGACATTGTATTGTCCCAAAGGTTCAGAAATTACGCTGGAAATTGATCATTCTCATGACAACCAAATTTTTGATGAAATTGTCTCACGGATTGAAAATGGCTTTGGAGAATAATGAATTAATGAATGCATCTCAAGAAATCGTTATTAAGGGTATTGGCGGGTCACCAGGAATTTGTATTGGAAAAGCATATATTGTTGACAGGGAAGGCGTTGATGTTGTTCAGCAATATTATTTGTTTGACAGCGACCTGGATGCTGAAATTGATCGATTCAAAAAGGCGGTTGCCAATGCAACAAAAGAAATGGAAGATATTATTGCATCAGTGCCTTCTGAATATCACGAACAGTTATATATTCTTGAAACCCACAAAGTCCTGTTAAAAGATAAAAAACTGTACGACAAAACTTGCACAATGATTGAAGCCAACAAAATTAATGCCGAATGGGCATTAAAAAAGGTTTCAACTGAAATCAGACGTGTTTTTGATGATATGTCCGATTCATTTTTTCGTGAACGTGGAGCTGATGTTGCGCATGTAACAGATCGGATTATGCGAAACCTGACTGGAAACAAACCTCAAGAACAAATTCAAGATATTAACAAACGTGTCATTCTTATTGCGCGAGACTTATCTCCGGCAGAAACCAGCCAAATACAATTACATAAAGTGCAAGGCTTTGTCACTGAGCTGGGTGGGAAAACATCACATACAAGTATTATTGCAAGAACGCTTCAGGTACCGGCTGTACTGGGAGTAACCGGTGCAAAAGAAGTGATTACCAGTGAAAGCATCATTATTGTTGATGGTACCAAAGGTGCTGTGATTTTAAACCCCAGCGATGACTCCCTTATTGAGTACGAAGAAAAGAAAAGTATATCTGAGCGACGCAGAAAACATATGATGCGTTTCAGTTCAAAACCCGCTATGACTCCTGATGGCGCGCAGAAAAAAGTGATGGGCAATATTGAATTGCTTGAAGAAGTTGTTTCTGTTTTGGATCATGGTGCTGATGGCATTGGTTTGTATCGAACAGAATTTTTATATATGACCAGTAATGAACTGCCAACTGAGGATCAACTCTTTGAGAATTATCGAGAAGTGGCCGATTTGATGTATCCACTGCCTGTAACAATTAGAACGCTGGATATCAATGGCGATAAAAAAGCGGGTATTTTTAATGGACATGAAGAAACCAATCCTGTCCTTGGACTTCGTGCCATTCGTTACTGTCTCAAACGACCTGAAATATTTAAAACTCAACTTCGGGCCATACTTCGAGCGGCTGAGTACGGGAATGTTCGATTGATGTTTCCAATGATCTCCGGGGTGAAAGAAATTCTTGCTGCGAAAAAATTATTGGATGAGACCAAAAATGATTTATTAAATGATAAAATTTCCTTTAATGGTGATATTGAAGTGGGGATCATGATTGAAGTGCCATCAGCCGCAATATTATCGGACCTGATGGCAGATTATGTTGATTTTTTCAGTATTGGTACAAACGATTTGATTCAATATGCATTGGCCATTGATCGGGGAAATCATGATGTTGCACATCTATTTCAGCCGCTACATCCAGCAATCATCAGACTGGTTAAAACAGTATCAGAAGCGGCGCAGAAAAAAAAGGTGAAACTCTTTATGTGTGGTGAAATGGCAGCAGATCCTTTTCATGTACCAATTCTGCTTGCCTTGGGTATTGATGAATTCAGTATGAATCCGCCATCCATTCCATCTGTAAAAAGCATTATTCGCCAGATCAGCACTGAAAATATGGTTCCTTTTCTGGAAAAAGTATTGAAACAGCAATCGCCTGATGAAATCATTCAAATTGTTCAAGATACATATGGCGATTTATTCAAAGAAACAATTCGATAATCACACTGTTGTTAACTAAAGATAGTCACCCCGCTGAAATTTAAAATGTTCAATAGATGCGGCAACTTGTATATTATTTACCAGTTGAGATAATGCCTTGTCCGCGTATCTTAAGTTTTCTTTGGATAGTCTCTCTGCTGCTTGTTTCATATTTAATAGTGCCGGCTCAAGTTCTTTCAGCGATTTTGCCGGATTACTCAAATTTCTGGCATATGTTTCAAACAAATTCAGTACAGAATCCACTTTTTCAACCATCTCTTTTTGAGGAGATGTCATATTGACAAATGGTATTGGTTGAACATCTTTAATATTCCCGCAAGTTCTAGCAGGTGATGTATCCTCAGCAATTGATTTTTCGGAAAACGCATCAAGGTAATCCTGAAATTCTTTTACCTGTGTTTGCGTTGTATTTTGCCGGGATGTTTTTGCCGACTCTGTCAGTGCATTAATATTTTGAATATCCATTTTTTCACCTCCTTGCCCCTGTAATTCACTTATTTCTAAGGGCCTCATGGGATAATACAAAATTGATATTTCTTTATCCCATACATTTACATTATATTTTTTGCAAGGAGTGGGCCATTTTGGATAATCTATTTATTCAAAACATTTTTCGCCAATGTCAAATCATAAACATATGAAGGATCAAAATTACTTTTTTTGGGATCATACATTTTTATTGCTTCCAGTATGGCCTCATAAGGTATCCATCCATGTTTTTCCCATATATCAGGTTCAGTTGATTTCCATAGTCGAAACTCAATTGTATTTTCAGATTCTCGAACATACATTCGAATCTGTTTGTTATCCGCGTAAGGATAATAATAAACACCCTGGTTATCTTTCATAATTGACTCCAAACTTTTTCGTTTATGGCATTAATTTTGCTGAATAATAAATAGCTAATTATACCAAGTTTTAAAGGAGCAATCAATGAATGAATGTTCATCTCATGATAAAAAGGACAAATTTAAGGTAAATAAAAGGAATATAACCATTCGTACTGCTGATGGTTCAACCCTGAGCGGAATGATCAATATTGGCGAAAAAGAACGTGTTTCTGATGTTTTTACAAAAAACGATAATCCATTTGTCGTTTTATTTGATGCCGCAACCCCCGTTGGTACTGGCCGGGTTTTTTTTATCAATAAGTCGCATATTGTCTGGGTAGAACCTGAAGATTAATCTCTATAATCACTTTCAGCTTCGTCAACCAGTTTGCTGATATCAATGGCATCTAACGCATTGAAAACATCTTTATGAAGTAACCTTAACGCGTTGAAGTTCGCCTGGCAAAGATGCAAAGTTTTTGCATTTGAATTAAGTTCTATCTCAATTGCACAGGACAGGTAATCCTTTGCACCGATAGTTCCTGCTAAATTCTTAAGTTTGTGTGCTTCAAACTTGATTTGATCCATATGTTGATTTTGAATTGCATCAGCAAGATTTTTGAGGCCTGAATCTAATTCTGTTTTGGTTTCTTCGACAATGGCATTAAAAAATTCTATGCCATCTTCTGCCAGTTTCATCAATTGTTTATACCCAAGAACAGCATATGGCTCTTTTTGTGCGACAGTTTTTTTTGCATCATCATTATTTATTTTTTTACCCGGACAATACTTAAGCAATAGTGAATAGACAATATTCCAGTCAATTGGTTTTGAGACATAATCATCCATACCGGCTGACAGGCATTTTTCTTTATCACCTTTCATTGCATGCGCAGTCATTGCAATAACAGGGGTATGCTTTCTTGTGCCCTCATATTTTCTGATTGCAGCGGTGGCTTCAAATCCATCCATTACAGGCATGGAACCATCCATGAAAATAATATCGTATGTTTTGTTTTTAATTGCTTCAAAACCTTCTCTGCCATCCCCACAAATGTCTACATGACATCCCATCTTTTTTAACGCCTGTCTGGCGACTTTCTGGTTGACCGAATTATCTTCAACCAGAAGAACATCTGCGTGTATTTTTTGATTTCTCTTACCTGATTGAATCGGATGGCTATCAATAATTGAGGCACTCTCCTGAATATTTGTGTAAGTTGTCCAGGTATTCACAAGCTCATTGAATAAATGAGATGATTTGATTGGCTTTGTCAGATAGCTGGCAAAGCCAATTTTTCGGTATTTGTCGGCATCATTTTTATCACCAATTGATGTTAACATGATGAGAATCAGTTTCTTTAACTGTTGATGCTCTTTGATTATTCTGCCCAATTGTTCACCATCCATATCAGGCATTTGATGATCAAGAATGGCCAGATCAAAGGGCTGTTTGTTTTCAATTGCTTGATGTAAAAGCTTTAGTGCTTCTTTTGAAGAAGCAGCCTCTTCACAATGAATATGCCATCGATCCAAACGTTCGGATAATACTTTTCGATTGATTGCATTATCATCAACAATCAGTATTCGTATTTGAGAAATATCCTGCTTTGGCAGCGCAGATTGGTCGTCATCAATGATTTCTTTGGCAACAGGCAGTTTAAGATTAAAATAAAATGTAGAGCCTTTACCTTCTGTGCTGTCAACATGAATTGATCCGCCCATCATTTCAATGAGTTGTTTACAGATTGCGAGACCTAAACCTGTTCCCCCATATTTGCGCGTGGTTGAAGCATCAACCTGGGTAAAATGATCAAACAGTTTATCCAGCGCATCTTTTGGAATGCCGATGCCTGTGTCAACAATTTTTACCAGTAATATTGCTTCGTTAGAATTCTGTGATTTCGCTTCAATATCGATTAACACATGTCCTTTTTGTGTAAATTTTATGGCATTACCGGAAAGATTCAACAAAATCTGCCTTAAACGTCCCGGATCTCCTGTAAAGTGTGTTGGCGTTTCAGGTGCATATCGAACAATCATATCTACGCCTTTATCAAAAGCTTTCATTCCCATTAAGTGGCCGATTTCCTCAGCAAGCGTTTCAAAATTAAATACAACAGATTCCAGTTCCAGTTTTCCAGCCTCAATTTTTGAAAAATCAAGGATATCATTTAACAGGGATAACAACGCATTTGCTGATTTTGAAATCGTTTCTGCATAATCTTTCTGTTCGATAGTGAGAGGGGTATCAAGCAGCAGTTCTGACATTCCGATGACACCATTCATTGGTGTACGAAGTTCATGTGACATATTCGCTAAAAATTCGGATTTATATTGATTAATTCTTTCAAGCTCATCCTGTTTTTGCTGTAAGGCTTTGGCCTGCACCTGTGTTTCTTCCAATAATTCATTCATCCGCGTTCTTGAGATCGCCGAATCAATGGCAATGGCAATTGATTCGCTGGTCACCTCCAACAGTTCAATATGCTTACCAAGAAATTGTTGAAATGAAGCCAGTTCAATGACGCCGATAATTCTTTTTTCTCTGAGAAGTGGTAAAAGAACAAGGTTCTGTGGCTTTGTCCCACCTGATCCAGAACGAATTGTGGTATAATCATCAGGTAAGTCAGATAATATCAGCATTTTTTTATTTTGAGCCACCTGACCAACCATTGTCTCACCAAATTGAATCAATTCACCCTGCCTGGAGTCAGCGGGAAAAGCATATGAGGCGATTAACATCAGCGAATGAGCATCTTTACAAACATAAATCCCTCCCATTAACGATTGAATATACCGGGCAAAAAATTGTAAAACATTATTGGCAAGCATTTTGATTTCCATCTCACCGCGCATCTGATTATTCAGTTCAGCCATACCTGTTTTCAGCCAGTTCTGTCTGGTATTTTCATCATTAAAGTTTTTTAATGCTTCAGTCATATGAATTAATGCCTGACTTAATAAATCGTTTTCTGATCGTGGTTTTAACATTATTTCATAGTGACCATTGGCAATGCTTTGTGTTTGATGAACAATATCGTTTGTATTATCAATGATACGATTGAAAGCCAATAATACGTTACCAATTTCATCATTACGTAGAATTTCTGCGCGAATCTTTGTGTTGCCAATTTGAAGCTCTTCTGAAATGGTTTGCAGGTATTCTAATGGTTTAGAAATAATACGACGTGTTAACAGATAAACAACAATTGAAAGAACAAGGCCGACAATCACGATAAACATGACAATGTTTATTATAAATTCATAGGCTTCTGAAAAAATATCGTCCATTTCACGCGCAAATAAAATATACCAGTTATTGCGAAGATTAAATTGAGATCGATTGAATGGTGAAACAGAATACATTTTTAATCGATTGTTAAATCTCTCCTGAAAATAGACATCACCATTAATAACGTGTTTATAAAGCGGAAGAAAGTTCGTTAAGGGCCTGACCTGTTCAAGTGGTTTTATTTTTTCTCCACTTTCCTTGCTTAGTATATAATGTTTGTCAGGATGTGATATAATTAACCCCCGATCATCCATCATCCACATATATCCGGATTTACCAATTGTGATATGTTCCAGTAACCTTTCTGTAAAATATGCCATGTTGGGTGAAAGCAGCAACGCTCCCAGCACTTTATTATTCGATTTAACAGGAAAAGAAATTACAAAAATTGGATTTCCACGTAAAATACTCGGATAAACTTCACTGATAAAATGATCTTGTCCCTCAAACGCGGGTGGAATATAGCTGATGTGCGTGCCACATTTTCCAATGGTTTTTCCTTGAACTGTGTCCACAAAGAAAGTGCCATTTGATATTGAAATCCATTTATTATTTATTTTTCTTTGGATCGTTTTACCTGGTGGTAACTTTATGGCAATGGGTATATTTTCATGATAGGGAAACCGACGGTGAACATCCTCACAAAATTTTTCAGCAATATCTCTGTATTCTATGTTTTCAGGATGAATACACGCACGAATAATTCTTGGATCAGCGGAAATCGTTTTGCCAATGCTGATCATATCGCTGATCCACGAATGCAGGGCTTTGGATACTTCGTTGCATAGCTTGAATGTTATTTCTTTATTGTTTACGATGCTTTTGTTTTTTAACAAATCATATGTATACAGGCCAAACAGCATAAAACATAAGCCGATAATTGGAATCAGCCACTCTAAATATTTTGTTGAAATTTTTTTTGTTGATTTTGTCATATTAGAATTTTGTTGGGCCAAATCAAAACAGAACACAAATGCCTTTGGCTCCTTTTTGGGTTTATATTATATTGCAAAAACAGGATATCTATTTAAAATTTAAGATAATTTTAAATAGATATATCTCAGACGGGGATTATGTCAAGATAAATCTTAGGAAATCTCGGATAATAAGTTCCTCATTTCAGAAAAAGTAAATGCTATTCTTTTTTGAACCAGAAGATGAATAAGATGAAATGAGACACTTTTAATTCATCTTCTTCAGCGTAATCCTGGTTCAAAAAAAAAGGAATGCAATTTATTAAATGAGGAACTTATTATCAGAGATTTCATTATCATGATGCCACTGATAAGGCCGGATATTATGCGGTTCAGTTGAATATATCGGAAATATCATTGGTGTTTTTTGTAGATGTCATTGATGATGCCATTCGTGAAATCGAATAATTTTTCGCGTTTCGCGCATGAATTAATTCACCAGTTTAATTTTTTTTGCCTGAGAAAGCTGGTTGTAAGATTTGATTAATATTTGCAATATGTTATCAGATGTTTGCTTGCTCAATGCCATGTATGGCGGTGTTTTAAAAAGAGGAATCACCTTTACCAGATCATTGGGCTCATAGCCAGCATTCACACATTCTTTTTCCATGACAGCACTGTCAAATGCAATCAGGCTTACCCGTTTACCAAAAAACATTTTTACTGAATTTTCAACTGCTGAGGGGATTTGTAATTTTGTAAACCCATTTTCTTGCAACCAGATATGATCCATAG
>Ga0272440_1000220_pt1 | contig 47978 bp, 45 predicted proteins | sample SSMMMBAug17_FD_192440 | JGI IMG/M metagenome (GOLD analysis project Ga0272440, IMG submission 192440) | Marine sediment archaeal communities from Little Sippewissett salt marsh, Falmouth, MA, United States - SSM-MMB-Aug17 | ecosystem: Environmental > Aquatic > Marine > Wetlands > Sediment ...
AATTACGACAATAGGTTTGATCTCGGTTTTTGCTCAAGGGCAAACACAAGGTTTGCCCCTACATTCGTCCTCGGACGTAATTATATTCTCGGTTATTGAAAAATACCAAAACTTATAGACCTATGCGCTTTTTTTGAACCTGGATTACGCGATATCTTTTCAAGCTATATTTATGTCGCCCCTATCGGTGCCAAGAACGTGTAGGGGCGAACCTTGTGTTCGCCCATCGTACATAGGAACGAAAGCGTTATTAGTTCGAGGGCGAACAGGCGTACGAACGTTGCAAGGTGGATCTGGCCCTGTGTAGTCAAGGGAAAAAGGTGATATCTCTAAGAACCTGGCAACCATTTTAAGAACGATTTCTTTTTTTCATGTTGTTTAAACTGCATTTCATGGAGTTTGTAATATGCGCCCTTTTTTGCCAGTAATTCTTCATGCCTGCCTGTTTCTTTAATTTCTCCATTTACCAGGACAATAATGCGGTCAACAGATCGAATGGTTGATAGTCGATGTGCAATCATGAACGTCGTTCTACCTTTCATCAGGTTTTCCAGTGCTTTTTGAACAAAATTTTCTGATTCTGTATCCAATGCAGAAGTGGCTTCATCAAGAATAAGAACAGGTGCATTTTTAATTAAAGCCCGGGCAATACACAAACGCTGTTTTTCACCGCCAGATAACAGCCCTCCCAATTCTCCAATCTGTGTTTCAAACTTTTGTGGAAAGTTTTGAATATAATCATAGGCATAAGCAGATTTTGCAGCAGCAATAATTTCTTCTTCACTGGCATCAGGGTTGCCATATGCGATATTGTTACGAATGGTATCGTTAAACAAGATTGGTTCTTGAGTAACAATAGCAATTTGATCACGTAATGATTTGATTGACGCTTTGCGAATATCAATACCATCAATGAGAATGGCGCCTTGAGTAATATCAAAAAAACGCGGGACCAGATTCACCAATGAGCTTTTACCACCACCGCTCATTCCAACGATGCCTAAAATCTCTCCTTTTTTGACATGCAATTGAATATTTTTAAGCACGATTGTCCGATCATAGCGAAATGATACATTTTGAAATTCAATATTATGGGGCTCTTTGTTAATTTCAATGGGTTGTTCGCATTCAACAATATCAGAGCGAACTTCCATAATATCAAAGATACGATCTGATGCAGCCAGTCCTTCCTGTAATGCATTGTTAAATTCACTTAATTTTCGGGCAGGATCATACAACATGAGTACAGCCGCCATAAAAGAAAAAAACGTACCAGGTGTAGAAGTTCCGATAACGACACGATATCCTCCATACCAGATTATAAAAGCAATACCAACGCCTGCCAAAAATTCCATTACTGCGGATGACATCTGACGCGCAACAGCGGCCTTTATTTGTAGTTTAAACAACTGTTCAGTCATCTGGAAAAATTTGTTTTTTTCATGAGATTCCATGCAAAAGGCCTTGACAATTTTATTGCCAGCAAATGTTTCATGCAGAAATGAACTGATATGGGCCATCGTTTCCTGGGTTCCAGTACTGACCTTTCGGACTTTTCGGCCATATTTTATAAATGGAATTAATGCTAAAGGAAGCACAAAAAATGCAAATGATGCCAGTTGCCAGTCACGATAAAAAATAACACCTGTCAGGCCAATAATTGTAAAGCAATCTCTTAATGCGCCTGTGACTGCTGTTGAGACCATTGCCTTAACAATGTTAACATCATTGGTAATCCTAGAAATAAGAACGCCGGTTTTTTCTTTTTGAAAAAAGGTCAGCGGCAAATCCATGATTCGGTCATACAGAAGGTTACGTAATCGCCGAATGATTTCTTCACCCACATAGGTCATTAAATAAGACTGCCCTACAGTACTGATTGCACGCAAAAAATAGATTCCCAGAACGATTAAAGGAATAATTTTTAGCATGTACATATCTTTTTTGAAAAAAATGTCATCCAGCACGGGTTTTATCAAAAAAGCAGTAGCAGATGTTGTAGCAGCAACAATAATCATCAAAAACATGGCACAAAAAAGCTTTAGCTTATTGTCCTTAATCATTGCGATTAATTTTTTATGGCGCTCTTTAAGCTGAATATTAAATCGTTTTTTCATCGTATATCATGTCCAAAATATTGATCTACCTTAGAAGTAATCCGGTTCATTTCACATTCAAGCTGATAGCGAAGATGTTCCTGACGCTCAGGATCTGCATCAGCCGGTACATAAATGGGGTTGCCATACATAAGTAAGCAACGTGAGAAAGGTCTTGGAATAATAAAACGATCCCAGGAGTTTAATACTTTCATATGACTGAAACTTCCTGTTACAGAAATGATGGGGTAACCGGTCAACTGTGCCAATCGGATAATGCCATGTTGAACCTTGTAACGCGGCCCAAGTGGACCATCGGGAATCATGACACCCGGTCGATCACCTGACTTGAGAGATTCAACAATCTGATACAGGGCCTCTTTTCCACCACGTGTCGATGACCCTCTAATCGGTTCATGGCCCTGACGATAAATGACCTGCGCAATAATTTCACCATCGACAGACTGGCTGACCATAATTGCAGCATGATAGCCTTTATGGGTGTAACATACTGGTAATATGCGTGAATGCCAAAACACAAACAAAAAACGTTTACTGTTCATCAGCGGTGCGACTTTGTCCCATCCATGAATATCAATATGAATCGTCTGGAATAAGGCATCAATAAACCATTTTCCAGTGATCCCAATTATTCGCCATTTCATATCATTACGAAGATGATTGGCATTGAAAATTGTTGGGTTCATATAGTTTTGTTCCTGATATGGATTTATTATAAACAATTGTTTTTCAATAAACGTAAAGCAATGTCAGCGGTTCGGTCGGATGCGCCCGGTGCGCCCAGACGCTGCCGAATAAATTTTAATTTACGACGAACCTTGTTCATGGTCAATGGATTATTTAAAAGGGTGCAGGCTGTTTCATAAATTTTTTTTGGTGTTGCATCATTTTGAATCAATTCAGGAACCACACGCTGACCGGCAACCAGATTTGCGAGCCCAATATGGGGAACATTTATAAGCATTTTGCCCAAATGAAAACTGACTGGCGAAATTTTGTAAACGATAATCATGGGGGTTTCTGTTAAAGCGGCCTCAAGCGTGGCTGTTCCTGATGCAACTATAACAAGATCGCTTTGTTGATCCACCTGCCGGGCATGCATATCCACAATGTTGATATGCGGTGAATTTTTTAAAGACTGACGATCAAGTATCGATTTTATGTGATCATATTTAATTGTGGGTGCGCGTGGAATCAAAAAATGAACTGCTTTAAAATCTCCTGCAAGATAATCTGCCGACTGCACCATCATTGGCAATAAGCTGTTAATTTCACCCTCCCTGCTGCCTGGTAGAAGGCCGATAGTGATTTCATTTTTCGATGTTTTATTATCTACAACAGGCATTGCAGGATATTCCAAAAGCGGATGCCCCACATACGTAACAGGAACCCCATGTTTTCGATAAAAATCTGCCTCAAAAGGCAATATTACAGCCATATGGTTGACATAGCGCCTGATTTTTTTTACACGGCCTGACCGCCATGCCCATACCTGAGGGCTAATATAGTAAAGAACAGGTATTCCTAAATTTTTAGCTGTGCGGGCAACAATCATATTAAAGTCAGGATAATCAATTAAAACAAGCAAATCAGGATTTAATGTGCGAAGCATATTCTTTGCAGTGCGTAACCCAGAAAAAATTCCGCTGCTCCTGGCAAATACTTCAGTAATGCCGACCACCGAAAGATCGTTTAAATGAAAATAAAGGGATACACCTGCCTCACGCATCTGGTCACCGCCCAGCCCAATGAATTCTATATGAGGGTCTTTTTGTTGAATACTTTGAACCAACTTTGAGCCATGACTGTCACCAGATGCTTCACCGGCAATCATCATGATTGTTTTTGTTGATGTTCTCATTCACCTTCCATTTTTAAAATTTTATGCGGTCTTTTCTGATTTTCCAATCAATGCCTGCAAATCAAAAACAACAGTTTTCATATGATTGGCCTGATGCGTCATATCTTCGGTGGAATGTGTTGTCTCAGATGCATTTTTCGAACTTTTCTGAATATCAACATTAATATCGGATATCGATTGATTCAGATCATTGACACGCTGTGCCTGATCATTAGATGCTGTTGATATTTTTTCAATAATTTCACTGACATCGTTAATCATCACCATATTTTCATCGTAAATTTCGCGTGTTGTTTTGGCCAGTTCAGTACCATTTTCAACCGCCTTCATTGTATTTTCGATAAGCGTCGTTGTGTTGCTTGCAGCTTCAGCAGATCGCATGGCCAGATTTCTGACCTCATCAGCAACAACAGCAAAACCTGCACCCGCTTCACCTGCTCGGGCAGCTTCAACAGCAGCATTCAGCGCCAAAAGGTTGGTTTGAAATGCAATTTCATCAATTGTTTTGATAATTTTTCCAATTTGATCACTGTATTCTGTAATTTCATTCATTGCAATGGATAAATGTTCCATCTGCTCATTAACGCGAGTAACGATCTGGGTTGTTTTGACCATCTGGTTTCTTGCCTTACCCGCATCTTTTGAACTGTTTCCAATGATTTCAACAATGTCATTTAATTGTGTCGTAGTTTCAGATAAATAGTTTGCATGCTTTTGGGTATCTTCAGATATATGTAGATTGCTTTCATAAACCATTCCAGATGTATCCGCCACAATTTCTGAGCTTTGTTCCAGTTCTACAACAGCATTGTTAATTGGATTGATGACCCAACGATTAATCAATAATGAAACAATTATAAATATGAAAAACGCAAAAAAAGCTAAAATGATTGTTAATTGAATAATCTGTTGTGATACGCGATATCGAATCTGTTTCACCTCTTCATCAATCTTTTTTTCCAGATCATCCATATACACACCGGTACACAATACCCAATCCCATGCTTTGAAATATCGTACATAGGTCATTTTTGTAACAGGTGTGTCTTCACCGATTTTGGGCCATTTGTACCATGAATAGCCCTGACCTTTTTCCTGGGCTACTTTTAATTGATCTAAAAGCAAATATTTGCCTTCTGGGTCCTTGTAAATATCTGAGCCAATATCTGTTCCAATCAGTTTTTCTTTGGGATGTTGCACCATTTTCTTTTTTTTTGCACTGAATATATAAAAATAGTCTGTACCATCCTTTCCATATTTCAAGTCATTGATTGTGGAACGAACTTGGAGTTGAATATCAGATTCGGCAGCTTCCATGTATACCCCTGTCGCGAGAATCCAATTCCATGGACGAAATATCACAGACATTGATATTTTCGGTTGGGGGGTATCACTTCCAGGCTTAGGCCAAAGATAATCCACCAATCCCATTCCATTTTCTTTTGCCAGATCAGTAAATTCCTTAACAAAACATTTGCCTGTAGAATCTTTCAAACCCGCCAAGTTGCGTCCTTCAAGTGCCGGTTTGATTGGATGCATGCGCATTACATAATTTGTATCGTTTATCCAGAGATAATTTGTTCCCAGATAACGCATGCTTCGGATTCGATCCATCGCCATTTTTTTCTTTTCATCTTCAGACAATTGGCCATAATTGTCATGAATATCTTTAATGCTGTGGATGGCGATATCTAAGGTAATTTTTAATTCACGTTTGTATAATTCAGCCAGTTTTTGTGCATTGTGAGAATCTTTGTAACGACTTTCAATAAAAGTAAACGCATTATCCAGTAAACTTTTTAACATATTTTTTCGTTGGGCAACCATATGCTCTCGAAAGTTTTCAATTTCACGATGCGCACTTTTAGTCATCTGGTAAACTGAAATAATCCCTGCTAAAATTCCAGATAGCAAAACTCCTGCAATTACTAAACCAATGAGTTTTTGTTTTAAATTCATGCCTGTCCTCCTTAGGATTCGATTTTCTGTTTGCTGCCATTATTTAATGGCGGATCTTACTTAATTTGGAGTGCGATGGATTTTGCAAGAGTGCGTTGGCTGAGTTCCTCATTTTGAACTTGATCTGTTTCTTCTGGACCAAGATCAAGAAAAAATGAGTAACTTAATATCCTTATTATCAAAGAACAAACAAAAATAAAAAACTACTTATTTTTCAGGGCAGGGCGCACCACTTATAAATGGTGCGATAATATCAGCACGTGAATCATCACAATCGAACAACCCAAATTGAACTGCTTCAACACCAATAATATCAATGCCAGGTCCAGGTGAAAAATGATCGCCATCCCGATCCTGATATGGATCGTTTTCAAAAATCGCTTTCACATTTACCAATGGAATGGCAAGGTTTAAAGATTCATTAATTTTTTCAATGAATGCATTGGCCAGATAAGCATGGGTTGTGTTACTCGGATGAAACGCATCAAAAGAAAATCCACCACAACCAAAAGTCTTATATATTTTATGATCATTGATTTCAAGTGTATTTTCATAGACTGCCTGAAAAATTTCAAAAGTATTTACGATAGTTACCTTTCCTGCTTGCTGTAAAGACTTGATATGCGTATTGATGGCATCAATGCGGGCATCAACAATGTCGATCTCATTAGATGATAATTTATGCGTGTCTGTTAACATCCCAATGGTGAAATTTGCCTGTTCATTTGATGATGTTGCTGCAAAAGCGCCACTTTGTGCCAGTTGTAAGAATGGTCCCAAACCAATGGATTCATTTGGTTGTAATGCAGTTATTTGGGGATTTGGGAACTGTGCAAGGCGTTCAATATCCTCTTTTGAGAAAAAGAATGCCGGTTTGGTCATTTTTGGCAGCGTCCCGATAAAAACATGGCTGTTGGGTACGGCTTTCAATTGGTTGACCACATTTGTTAAATTGTTCTTTACAGTTGCAAGATCATGTTGATTTTCAACGTCATTAAGATAGGTATTGATTTTATCAATTGTAATTTCAGTACCATAGTTGTTGATAACCGACCATAAAACATCGTTACTGCCAATCCATAATGTGAAAATAATTTTTTCATTATGATGTAAATTATTGGCAATATAAAGGGCTGCTTCAAGTTGAGATACCGGCTCTTTTTTTCTCTCAGGGATTGGTGCCATCAGTACATTCAAAAGTGCTGTATCTAATTGAGATGGCGGCACATCTTTACTTTCAGTCCCAGAAGACGATGATGCTTTCAAATATTTATTAGTAGACGTTGTTTTTGTAAACATCAGATCCTTAATTGTTGAACTGTCAACACCTAGATTGTAGGGTATGATATCAGCATTTATTCGTTCCTTGTTTTTATTCAGATAAGGATTGCTCCAGGTTAAAGCGATTTTCGTTCTCAATTGATTGGCCAATAATTCAACGAAGCCATTTTTCTGTGTATCTTCGTGAACATTTTTTAATCCGCTCTGTGTGCCATTGGTCAGGCTGTCACCCAGGTTTATCATGACATAGGATGGCCTGGAAACGTCATCACGCATGCCAGCCAGTACCTGTAATCCAAAAATGGCATCATTAAGATCTAATGATCCATCATTGTTTAAATCCCCATTAACTGTACTTGAAGAGGGAATGATCCACAAAAATGCAATTATAAATGTCATTAATAATGCATACATCCATTTTTTCATGTTTTTCCTCCTTGTTTTGCTTTATCTGTAATTATCTTGTAGAGACAGCGTATGCCTCTTAATCTTTAATATTGATTAAAATCAAAAAAAACTTCGACATTTTTCAATCAAGATCATCTGTAAGTCACTAAAGACATGCTGCGTTCAATTGTTGATATTCCTTTTGCATTTCAAAATATTGCTGCTGATCTACACCGGTCGCGCTTGCAATAGATTGCCAATCAACAGCTTTGCTTTTTATCAGGTTATCTAATATTGACAGTGTTGCTTTCATTTCACCTCGTTTTTCACCTCGTTTTTCACCTTCTAAAATATAATATTCAGAAATGGTTTCAGCATAATCAGTCATATTGGCCTCCTTTTTTATACGTTCAAAAGCTTCTTGAGATATTTTTTTATAAAATGCTACAAATTGTTCGATCAACAATAAAATTTCTCGGGGTAATTTATCCTTTATCTGACCGACAGTTTTATAAATGTCTCGTACTAAAGATTCCGGATCTGTTTCTTTATCATTGGCTTTAAGCGCCAACAATTTGCAAAGCATTGATTCTTTTTTGATCAGTTCGCTGCTCATATGGTCTTTAAGTTTGATGACATCAAATTTATGATATTGTTTTTCATTTTCACTATCAAAGCCATACCAGAATTTATCAGGGATTGGTTTTCGCCAGATGGCATCATCTGTATACAATACAATGCTCCATACAGGTTTTCTTTTTAAAAGCCATGCATAACAAAGATATTCAAAAACACGTTCTTCCATAAATGCACGATTGCTTTGATTTTCATGATGAATAACAATTTCGGAAACTTGACCATCAATTTCTACTTCAGCAGTAATAAATAAATCCCCTTTTAAACTATCTTTTAATGCCTCATATTTGCTGATGAATTCTTTGTCGATAAACTGAAAATCTTTTACTTTTACATCAGGGAAAAAATAATCAAAAAAATCATAGATAAATGAGCGTATCAGCCACTTAAACAGGTTGTCATGTGATTTTGGATTCAATTTTTTCAATGTGCTTTACCTTTCAATTCTAAAATGGATAGAATTAACTCTTTCTTACTAATTTAAACCAGCAATGATCGCTTTTGCCGGAATAATGCCTGTAGCGGCAGCCGACACAATGTTTCCAGCAACTCCAGGGCCATCGCCGGCTACATACATGCCATTAATTCGCGTTTCCAGTTGGGAATTTGTTTCAATTTGTGTTGCAAAAAATTTAATTTCAGGTGCATATAAAAGGGTTTCATCATTGGAAACACCGGGAATGACACTGTTTAATTTTTCCAGGCCTTCAATGATGTTTGTAAGAATACGTTCAGGAAGCGCCATTGCAATATCACCACAAACCACGTTGGTCATTGTTGGTTCAATATATCCTTTTTTAATGCGCTGCCAGGTACTTCGTCGGCCTCTTTTTAAATCTCCAAAACGTTGAAGTATCGGTTTTCCACCACCAATAAGTGTGGACAGATTCCCGATGGCTTCGCCATATGCTTGATTGTCAGTGACCGGTTCGGTGAGAATGACTTTTGATAAAAAGGCAAAATTGGTATTTTCAGACTTTTTATTCTGATAGGCATGACCATTCACACAAACAAAATGCTTATAATTTTCCAGGGCAACAAATCCACCCTTGTTTGTGCAAAAAGTTCGTGTTTGATCGTCATATTTTTGGGTTTGAATAAAAAAAGTTGGATCGTAAATAATATCGCACAAATCCTGCATGATATCATTGTGAACTTCAACGCGAACGCCTGTTTCTATGCCTCTGTGGGTTTGACCAATGCCATGTTTTTTCGCAACCTGCGTTACCCAATCTGCACCAACACGCCCGGGTGCGAGAATTACGTTGGATGCATAATAGGTATCTCTGTCAGTTTGAACGCCCTGAACCTGATTGTTTTCCACAAGAACATTTTCAACCATTTCTTCGGTATGTATTTGAATACCATTTTCCTGCACAGCATCAGCCATATTAGAAATGTACCGGGGTAAAAAATCACTGCCCAGGTGTTTTTGTTTGATAAGCAACAAATCAATGCCATTTTTTTTGGCTTGTTTTCGGATACGTTTAGCAGCCGCCATATTGGTTGGATACACTGGTCCATCCATGCCAAAGTGGTTGAAAATTGATTCTGTTTCGTCAATCAATTCCATTGCATCTTGTGTTGATAGAAACTGTGTTAAATCTGTTTTTCCTAATTTATGGATGTAGTTCAGTTTTCCATCAGAAAACAGCCCCGCACCGCCAATACCACATAGAATATTACAGGGATTGCATTTCACGCATTGATTTTTTTGACTTACCGGACATTTTCTTTTATCCGGCAATTTGCCACGTTCGATAAGTAATATTTTTAGATTAGAATGTTTGCTAAAATACCAGGCAGAAAAAAGTCCGGCAGGTCCCCCACCCACAATAATGACGTCGTATTTTTTCATGATGAAGATTTTTCCTTGTAAAAGAAAGAAGCATATCTATAGACTTTAAGATAAAGATTTTGGCAAGGCGGCGCAAGGAGATAGTACTATAGTACATCGACGAAGCGCCAACGCAGTCCAAAATCTTTATCTTAAAGTCTATATTTAGGGAATTAAGATTAATCCATACCGCATTCAATGCGGTTACGACCATTTTCCTTTGCCTTATAAAGGCACTCATCAGCACGTTTGATCATTGAGGCAGATGTTTCATCTTCAGTTTCAATCGTTCCGATACCGCCGCTGATCGTAACATGAAGTCCCTCTTGTTCCCATTTTTGATTTTCAACTCCCATACGAATACGTTCACTGGCAATATAACATCCTTTGCGATCTGTTTTTCGCATAACGACCAAAAACTCTTCTCCCCCATATCGCCCAATAATATCAATTTCTCGCAATGCATCTTTGATCGTATTCGTAACAGCCACCAAGACCTCATCACCTACCTGATGACCAAAGGTATCATTAATTCGCTTAAAGTGATCAATATCAAACATGGTTATGGACAGTGGATCAGTATGCCTTCGTGCAGCATATATTTCATTGGAAAGACGATCAATGATGTGACTATGATTAAATATTCGTGTCAGACTATCTGTTACAGCCAGTTTTTCTAAAATTTTATTTTTTTCTTCCAGTTCATCAATGAGATTAAGAATAACATCCCTGTTTTTTTTCAGTTCGATATGGGTTCTGACCCGCGCCAGAAGTTCAGTTGCATTGAATGGCTTGGTTACATAGTCCACAGCGCCCAATTCGAAGCCTTTTACGATATCTGATGTTTCAGATTTTGCTGTCAGAAAAATAATCGAAATATCACGCGTTCGTTCTTGTTCCTTTAATCGACGGCATACTTCATGACCATCAAGTTCAGGCATCATGACATCCAATAAAATTAAATCGGGTGAAATATTATTCAATACATCTAATGCCTGTTGTCCATTTGTGGCAACAGCAATCTGATATTTATTTTTTCGAAGGATACTTCCCAAAACCTGGAGATTTTGTGGTAAATCATCAACGATTAAAATCAATGCCTGGGAATTATCAAATTTTTTTGTTGAACTCATAGGCCTTATTCTTATTTTTCAAAAATTATTATTCTTTAATACAATCTTTCTTTTATCAATTATAGGCTTGAATGAATTTTTGTAAAACTCATTCCTAAAAAAGTCAATAGAAAAAATGTACGACTTCAGACTTTATGGCAATTTTTATGCCACGTTTTCAACGATTCATTCCATATTATCATGAATAAAACTTTACAAAACACCATATATGGCTTATGATTATTGAACAATTAATGGAATTTCTCATATTTTATTATCAGGGAGTTCGTAAAAACCAATGAAACAATTATTTCGTAGCAATACTATATGGATTTTTTTCTCATCAGTCAAATTATCAGTGTTTTTATTGTTAACATTGGCCATTGTTTCTATTGTAGGGACAGTTGTTCCTCAGGGGCAGACAATCGCGTATTACCAAACATCATTTGGTCAATTATGGGGTACAATGATACCACTTTTGGGCATAGATGACACATACCACTCATTATGGTATCGTCTTCTCATGGGCCTTTTGAGTATGAACATCATTGTTTGTTCCATAGATCGCCTATCTGCGTCGTGGTCATTAATTTTTCCTGGAGCACAAACAGTCAAAGTGAATCGCTTTAGAAATAAATCTGATCGAATTACATTTGATGTCATTGATACTGTTGAGCAAATTCGTGAGGCCATCAGCCAATACTTATCTAAACAATTAAAGTGTTGTGAACTTAAATCCACTGATGATGGTTTTTATTTTTATGGAGAGACTGGAAGGAAAAGTCGTCTGGGTGTTTATGCAGTGCATTTGAGTGTTCTGCTCATGATTCTTGGCGGAATCATTGGATCTTTTTTTGGGTTTGATGGCTATGTCCAAATATTGGAAGGTGAACAAAAAGCGTCTATTGTTGTAGGTCAGAATCAAAAATTGGATTTGCCTTTTGCCATTCGTTGTGATGATTTTTCTGTATCATTTTATGAAAATGGGTCACCCAGTGAATTTAAATCGATTCTATCACTGATTAAAAATAAAAACGTCATTTTGACAAAACCAATTTTGGTCAATCATCCATTGCGTTATGATGGGATCAATATTTTTCAATCCAGTTATGGAACCATTACACCTGACTTTAAGGATGAAATGCCCGAAAATGTGGTTCTTATTTTTCAAAATACGCAAACCTTTGCAGATGTTCCAATTAAAGCAACACTCAATAAACGTTTCGAGCTACCTGATGGAAAAGGTTTTTTTACCATTCAAAGTTATCAGCCATCCTTCCAATTCAGTGGGCATTCACTGGGACCGACATTGACACTTTTGTTGGAAAAAAAATCAACAAACAGTGCAAAGGAGGATCAATTCACCAATCAGGTTGTTATGATTCCTGTCCAATACCAGGGTTTTGATCGCATGCGACGCGGGGATTTTTTTATTCGTGTGATGAATGAAAATGTTTTTAGATTACCAGACTCTGAAAAAATTTATTATACAGGGCTTCAAATCACAAAAGATCCAGGGATCTGGTTTGTTTACTCTGGATTTATAATTATGCTATTGGGAATTTTTGTTACGTTTTTTATAAGTCATCGGCAATACTTTGTTGAAGTGATTGAAAAATCACCGGGTGCATGTCAGGTTTTTATTTCAGGTGTTTCCAATAAAAACAAGTATGGCATGACCCAAAAACTTGAACACTTAAAGGAAGAAATACAAAAAGTCTGTATTAATTTATCATAATAGACCGAAAAATTTGGTCATAAAAAATAACTAGGATATTATATGAGCAGTTCATTGGCATTATCCATCACAACATTCTTATATGGTGCTGCCGCTTGTGCCTATATCTGTGGATGGATTTTCAAAAAAAACTATTTAAATCACAGCGGAACCTATTTGACAATTGTTGCAGTTGTTTTGAACACAATTGGTATTGTCTTGCGGTGGATCGCATCATATGAGTTGGGCATTGGCCATGCCCCCTTATCCAATCTGTATGAGTCACTGGTATTTTTTTCGTGGACCATTGCAATTATTTATATCTGTATTGAATATCGATACAAAAATAAAAGCATCGGCGCTTTTGTGCTTCCTATGGCATTTTTATCTTTAGCATATGCATCACTTCCCAATGTCAATGAGAATATTCAACCTCTAATTCCTGCGCTCAAAAGCAATTGGCTTATTGCCCATGTTTTTACCTGTTTTTTAGGTTATGCTGGATTTGCTCTGGCTTTTGGCTTAAGCATTATGTTTTTGATTAAAAACAAAAATAATCCATCAGATCAAATATTAGCTGACCATCGCTTCATTGATGAATTGACTTATCAAATGATCATGTTCGGATTTTTATTTCTTACAGCTGGAATAATCACCGGCGCTGTGTGGGCAAACTCCGCCTGGGGCGCCTACTGGTCATGGGATCCCAAAGAAACGTGGTCATTAATAACGTGGTTCATCTATGCCACTGTGATTCATGCACGGCTAATGCGTGGATGGGCAGGGAAACGCATTGCATGGCTTTCTATATTGGGATTTTTTGCTGTATTATTTACCTATTTTGGGGTCAATTTATTGCCGGGTTTACATAGTTATGGACAATAAAAATATAGAAATTCCTAAATATATTCAAAATATCCCTAAAGTGGATAAGCTCTATCAACAGATATCAAACCTTCCGCAATTCAAGGATACTGCGCGCCCCATTGTCATTCAAACGATTCAAGATACACTTGAAAGGTTGCGTAAAGGAGTAATCAAGGGAAAGTTTCAAGAAGCGGATCTCCATGAATCAAAGGTAATCAACGAAGTCCAATTCATGCTAAACAAAGCGATGCAGCCCAATCTGCAACCTGTAATCAATGCCACTGGAATTATAGTCCACACCAATTTAGGACGATCTTTGCTGGCATCTTCTGCCCTGGAACATATTATTCAGATTGCCTGTCATTACTCTAACCTGGAGTATGACCTTCAAACTGGAAAAAGGGGGCATCGATATCAACTTGTAGAGGATCTGATTTGTTCATTAACAGGCGCTGAATCTGCTGCAGTTGTCAATAATAATGCAGGCGCAGTATTAATATCTTTACAAACAATCGCATCAAATAAATCTGTAATCGTTTCAAGGGGTGAATTAATAGAGATTGGCGGCTCGTTTCGAATTCCAGACATCATGGCCCTTAGCGGCGCAAAACTTATTGAGGTTGGCACAACAAATCGTACGCATCTTCGAGACTATCAAAATGCCATATCGCCTGAAACAGCATTGTTACTTAAAGTTCATCCCAGCAATTATTCAATAGAGGGGTTTACAGCATCAGTTGATTTAAAAGAAATGGTTCATTTAGGACATGAATTATCTCTTCCAGTCATGTATGATATGGGAAGTGGCAATCTGGTTGATTTAACGTCAAAAGATATTCATGGGGAACCTGTTGTTCAAACTATTCTATCATCAGGGGTAGATATCGTTACATTTAGTGGTGATAAACTTTTAGGAGGGCCGCAGGCCGGAATCATTGCAGGCAGGAAAGCAATTATTGAACTAATCAAGAAAAATCCAATGGCCCGCGCCTTACGTATTGATAAATTAACCCTTGCAGCACTTGAAGGAACTCTTCGGTTGTATCAGGATCCAAAGACTGTCTTTAATAAAGTCCCAACACTGGCATTTATTACCCGACCTTTATTAGAAATTAAAAGTGCTGTTGAAACACTTTATTCAGCAGTTAAGGATTTAGAAAACGATCATATTCAAGTCAACATTGTAAAAACCAATAGTAAAATTGGAGGGGGTGCGTTACCTGTTCAAACGTTACCCACATATTGTATTGGAATTACTTCGGAAAAGCGATCTGTAGATTCAATTGAGCGATATTTCCGATCCTTGAATCCACCAGTTATTGGTAGAATAGAAAATGATCAGTATTTGTTAGACTTTCGAACAGTTCTACCTGATGAAATGAAAGTTCTCCAAAAGTTTGTAGGGGATTTTAAGGCCGCATCTTAATTTTCCCTGTGGGCAAACACAAGGTTTGCCCTATACAAAGGAATAATTTTTTTGGTGCACAAATGTTTATTCAATCAAAAGCAGCCCCAAGTTTTATAATGATAGACCGCATCTGTGACATCCAATCAGATACGATCAAAGGAGTCAAAACATTTTCTCAAGCCCATGCCTATCTTGGTATTGAAGCCTGTGCGCAACTCGGTGCATTTCATGCGCGCTTTGATATTGGCTTTTGTCGCCATGTTTTTCTAATTAATGTAAAAGGGTATCATTTCTGCCCGACAGATAAACTTCATGGTGCATTCATTATTACAGGAATCTGTCTATCACGGAGTTCAGATGCGTTTTTATATGCCATTCAAATCAAGAATGACACGTCTACTTACAACAAAGGCAATTTTTTATTTGGTGTTGCTGACTACGATGAACGCTTTGATAGATCTCGGTTAAAAAGACATTATCAAAACATTTTTTATGATGTGTGTGATTCTGAACCGAAGTGTCCTAAATCTAAAGGAAGGGTATCACAATCAGAACGACTGAGTTGTAATGCCTGATTCGGACATTTTTCAACACATAATTCACATCCCATACATTTATCCTGATCATAACAATAGGTTCCATTTTGTATTTCAATGGCATCAAAGGGACAAATATCTGCACAGATACCACAATTTGTGCATTTCTGTGCATCATGCACTGCGATATACCCTGATGGCGCAATCATCGTTAAATTGGGATCAAATTTTTTGGAAAGCCTGGAAGATTCCATGCATACACAGCATTTAGGACAACAATTGCAAATAACACCGGTCAAGCCGCCAGTCGCCACTTTTAAAAAAGCCTGAGTAACATGGCCACTTGCACGTAGTGTCTTGATAATATCCAATGCTTCAGACTGAGATATCTGTCTGGCATTGTATTTTTTACAATGCTCCAGCCAAAGCGGTGCAAAATCCTGACCAATGGCAATACAGGCATTGATTGGCCGACAGGGTGCATTGTTGGTTATTTTACATGGGCAGTCCATGACTGCAATCAATGTCGGATCTTTAAAAATAACTTTATTGGCATACTTAAATGGAATAATGCGTTTGTAATTTTGGGGGTCAAGATACAGGGTTTGATTTAAGGTCAAAATCTGATTAATATCATTCACTGACAATACTTTTGCATGATATCGCTCAAAAACCATCTGACCGATGTATTTGATCGGTTTGATCCAGGACAGATACTTTGCAATAAAACGTGTTCCATAAAGTGCAGATTTGACATAAGGCACGTAAAAATAAAAATAGACAAAATTATGCGCCGCACGATCCAGGCGCCATCCATGTCGTTTAAGTATATCAACTGTAGAGGGTTTTACAGTTGTCAGTTTCTTTACTTTATTTAGAAAAGTATTCATCATAAAAAAGTTCCAATAGTCTGACCTGTCCGATGTAGGGGCGAACCTTGTGTTCGCCCTCGAACGAATAACGCTTTCGTTCCTATGTACGATGGGCGAACACAAGGTTCGCCCCTACACGTTCTTGGCACATAAGTAAATGGGGAATTTATTATTTAAGACTTTCTAAGGATAATTTAGATATTGCTTCAATGCACTTTTGATGACTTTCATTGAGACCGGTTTCGAAATAAAGCCTGTCATACCGCATTCATAACATTTTTTTTCGATATCTTTTGAGGTATTCGCTGTTACAGCAATGATAATGGGGTCCTTTTCCAATTGGCATTCATTGAGGATGCATTTTGTTGCTGCCAGGCCATCCATAAGCGGCATTTGAATATCCATGAATATCACGTCATAGACTTTATTGTTGACTGCTTCAACAGATTCAAGGCCATTTTTTGCAAGATCTGCATCCAGACCAAGATTGTTTAGAAAACGCATGAGTATTTTCTGATTGATCAGGTTATCTTCTGCAATCAGGCAGTTCAATTGACCTGATTCAATTTTTTCTTGATCTTGTTGTTGTTCAGACATATGAAAAACCTTTCTTAGGATTCCTTAGGAAAACTCGAAAAATAAGTTCCCCATTTACTTATGTGCCAGCCCGATGTAGGGGCGAACCTTGTGTTCGCCCTCGAACTAATAACGCTTTCGTTCCTATGTACGATGGGCGAACACAAGGTTCGCCCCTACACGTTCTTGGCACTAAGTAAATGAGGAATTTATTTTTCGAGCATTCCTTAATAACCTGCAACGACTTCCTCAGGTGCTAAATCATCAAAGCGGGTATATGCGCCATTAAATCTTAAAGTGACATCTCCAGTTGGGCCATTTCTTTGTTTTCGCAGCAGAATTTCTGCAAGCCCTTTGTTTGGATTGGCCTCGTCTTTATTGTAGACCTCATCCCTGTAAATAAAAATAACCAGATCCGCATCCTGCTCCAGACTTCCTGATTCTCTCAGGTCAGAAAGAATGGGGCGTTTATCTCCACGTTCTTCAAGCTTTCGATTAAGCTGAGACAGCGCCAGCACCGGAATGTTTAGTTCTTTAGCCAGTGCTTTTAATGCGCCAGAGATTTCACCAATGGCCAGATCACGACGTTCAGCAGAATCACTTGCGCGCATCAGTTGAAGATAATCAATAATAACAAGCCCTAAATTGTTCGTTTTATGTAAGCGCCTGCATTTGGCTCGAATTTGAAGCGCGGACTGTGCAGGGGCATCATCAATGAAAATTGGGATTTCAGAAAAAACACTTGCCGCGTGGGTCAGATGTTCCCAGTCTTCAGTAGAAAAGGAGCCAACACGCAGTTTTGAAGAATCAACACGCGCCTCAGAACATAGCATACGCATCACCAGTTGTTCTTTTGACATTTCTAATGAAAAAAAGGCAACCGGTATTTGGGATTGAAGTGCAGCATTTCGAGCCAGGTTCAGTGCAAATGCTGTTTTTCCCATACTTGGACGCGCAGCCAGGATGATCAAATCTGATGACTGAAAACCTGCTGTCATAAAGTTAAGCTTCTCAAAACCAGTTGATATGCCTGTAATGGGTGAATCATTTTGAGAGCGTTCTTCAAGAATTTTAAAACTATCAGTGACAACATCCTGAATACTATAAAACGAAGGCTTAATTTTATCCTGTGATACTTCAAAAACAGCATTTTCAGCAAAATCAATCACTGCTTCAACATTACCTTGATTTTCATAACATTGTGCAACAATTTCTCCTGCTTTGATCATAAGTCCCCGCAACAGGGCTTTTTCTCGGATAATGTTGGCATATTGAACAGGGTTGACTGCCATCGGAATATTGTCAACCAATCGGGAGAGTGCATGTGCGCCGCCGATTGTATCAAGTGTATTGCGATCACGTAAGTAATTTGTAACTGTAATGAGATCTATAGGGTCACTTTTTTTAAAAAGATCAAGCATCGCCTGGAAAATCATCTGATGCCTTGAAACATAAAAATGTTCTGCTTTTATTATTTCTACAATATCAAGTAGAACATTACTATCCATAAGAATTGAACAAAGAATAGATTCTTCAGACTCAATACTTTGCGGCTTTATTCGGTTTGCAACTTCTTTAGGTGGTTGCGGGCGGCCAGTACGTTGTGGAACCGATTGTGCGTAATCATTATACATATTTTTATTATCAATTTTCATGGTTCAGACAGATCTGACCATTCAATGATACTTTGCTCAAAGATGTTTATTGAAAGGTAAAGACACTGAACGTGCCTTTACCTGTTGTATTTATTCTGCAACAATCTCAATGGTGATTTTGGGTTCAACATCTTGATAGAGTCGAACCGGAACCTGATATGTTCCCACTTGCTTGATAGCGTCTTTCAAGTTGATTTGTCGTTTATCCACAGTAATTTCCATCTCTTTAAGACTGTTTACAATATCTTTTGTTTGTACAGATCCATATAAAGTGCCGCCTTCACTGACTTTGACAGGAATTTGACACACAACATCTTCAATTCGTTTGGCCAATTCCTCAGCAGTTGAACGTTCTTTGGCAATTTGCAAGTCAATTTTGACACGTTCCTGTTCCAGTCGCTGTCGATTTTCAGGAGTCGCCATCACTGCTTTTCCCTGAGGCAGCAGGTAATTTCTGGCATAACCTTTGGCAACATTAACCTCGCTGCCAATGATGCCAAGAGATTCTATTGTTTCTTTCAGAATAACCTTCATATATCTTATTCGGCTTTGATAGATACGATTATCTAAAGCCGTCCTCCTTTCATTTCTCGGGATAAATCTATTTTCATATTCTAAAAACAAACAGATTTATCAAATTTATTAGAACCAATCATATGGAAAACCTGAATGTATATCAGGTGGTTGCTCATTCTTAGAACTTTGCTTGCGAAAATCAGCCCATACATCAAACACACCAATGCCTATTATTAAAAGAATAGATAGCGGCTGAACGATAATAAATGAATACAAAAGAATTCGGGAAGAGCGTGATACATTTTTCGTTTCAAAAAAGTAAGATACGACTGCGATTCCCTGAAAAAAATAAATGTCCATAAGGACAATTAACACATTCATCCCCAAAATTCTCAGTGGTTCGGATGGAAATAGTGTTATTGATCCCGCACCTATTACTCCCCAGATTAGAACTTCAGGAGATTTCCAATAATTCAAGGAACCAAAATCTGGAAATGATAATTCAAAATTTGGGAATGTGACACGTGCAGCCAATAAGTTAAGCCATGTGACAATCATTAAAAAAGTAATAGAGATTGAAGGCATCAGTATAAAAATATTGGTATTGTAAGACTGAGCAATCTGTTCAAGTTGATCATCAGGCATCCCTAACTCTCGAAACACGTTCATCGTCATAGTGACATAATATTCGATGTTATCTGTCAGAATTTTTCCAATACCTGTTGAAATCATTTGACTATAATATAACAGGCCAAAAAATCCCGCAAGAAAAAGAATACCGGTTGTGTACAAAATGATTTCATCTGCTGACAATTTTTTGAGAATAAATTCTGACATCACGCTGCCAAGTACAAGCAATTCGGCAATTAATAAGGTTTTGATTGACAAACCGCCATCACTTTGAATGGCAATGAGCATGGTCAATGTCATAAGGATCATCATCGGCTTGCGGCCAAATTTGAGTCGATAGTAGATTATAGGTAAAGGGAGGAAACATAAGCTAGGTTTCCCCAATACAGGTATATAAAAAAGGGCAAACATGATGATTGATACAAATGTCACGCCATTTAAAATCTCTTTTAATGGACGTTGCTGTACTGTTTTTTCCACAATGTTATCTTTCCTTTGTATAAATTTTTGCATTCAATTTATACCGCGCTTTTTGATCTTATAACGATCAGCAGGCATTAAGGTTTAAGAATTTAATCTACGCGGCCAACATAGGGCATTAAAGCAATTGTTCTTGCGCGTTTGACAGCAAGACTGAGCGCACGCTGGTGTTTATTACACGTTCCTGAAATACGACTGGGAATTATTTTTCCACGTTCGGTTACAAATCCGGCCAGTACTTTTGGATCTTTATAATCAATGATCAGACTGGAATCGGCACAAAAACGACATACTTTGCGTCGATGAAATACTTTTTTACGACGTTTATATTTGTCTTTATCTTTGTCTTTGTTTCTATTTCTGCTGCTTTTAGGGGCGGCCATATTAATCCTCCTTTTTAGATTCTTCAGTGTTTGTCGTATCATCAGGGACATCACTATCGGTCGATATGTCCTGATCCTCTGTTTCAGAATTATCTGAGGTTTCAGTCTCCATATCATTATCTTCTTCGTGTTCTAATGATTCTTGCATGTCAGATGATTCGGAAAAATCTGAGGGTTCCTCCTCTGCCTGAGCCAATTGAGCCTGAGAATTCGCATATGCGTCAGGATCAAAGGCTTCATCAATCATTACAGTGATATATTTCATCACAGAATCTTCAAGACGAATAATACGTTCATATTCCGCAATAAGTTCTGTGGATGAACTATACTCAAGGCGGATATAATAACCTCGTGTTTTTTTCTGAACCTCATAGGCCAGTTTGCGGACACCCCATTCATCCTGTTCCAATAATTCGCCCTCATATTGCTCAATTAAAGATTTAGATTTGGAAATAAAAGCAGTTCGCGCTTCCTCTCCCGCATCAATATCAAAGAGCAAAATTGTTTCATACCTTCGTATCAAATTTATTCCTCCTTTTGGATTTTATAGCCCTGACCGCATTGGGACAGAGCAAGGGGGATGCATCATGCACCCTGTTATAAAAAAGATCAGGAACAATACATTATTATAATGATCAGGTCAAGCAAAAAACTTTTTTATAAAAAAACTTGACCGATAATTTAAGATGTGTATAATCAAAAAATTAGCTGACTATCGGGCGATTAACTCAGAGGGAGAGTGCTACCTTCACACGGTAGAAGTCACTGGTTCAATCCCAGTATCGCCCATTTACCTGCACCTGCCGGTTAATTTCTTTTGAATGGCTATTTTGGCTGCCGATATGAAGTGAGACATTTTATATCATCAAGAAGTATATTATATCCCCAGATAATCGACCACATCGTTTCTTCAACCCCGACCGGTACAGATTTTAGCGGATCATGTTCATGAAAAAATATAGTATTTATTATCCAGATTATTCAACAAAATGCGAACGTCCCTTATTTATGGTTCCAGTCTCTGCGGGGTTTCCATCACCTGCGGAAGACTATATTGAAGGCAAGCTGGATCTAAATAAGCATCTTATCAAGCATCCGGCAGCGACTTTTTTTGTTCGCGTTACTGGTGATTCTATGATTAATGCAGGGATTCATCCCGGGGATATATTAATTGTAGATCGTGCCATTGAGGCTGCAAACAAGAAAGTAGTGGTTGCTGTGATTGATGGTGAACTGACTGTCAAACGAATATGCCACACAAAATCGGGTACGATCCTTTCGCCCGAAAATGAAAAGTATGCGCCGATACCCATTGATCAAGATATTGGCTTTGAAATATGGGGCGTTGTGACATCAGTGATTCATAAGTTATGAGTAAGCATTATGAAATCAAAAGTGTTTGCATTGGTGGATTGTAACAATTTTTATGTTTCCTGTGAGCGGGTCTTTAATCCGCGCTTGAAAGCAAAACCTGTGATTGTTCTTTCCAACAATGATGGATGTGCTGTTGCACGCTCCAATGAAGCCAAGGCACTGGGCATTAAAATGGGGGCTCCTGTATTTCAACTCACTGATTTGATTAAAGAAAACGATATACAGGTTTATTCTTCAAATTATGCACTTTATGGAGATATGTCTGAGCGTGTCATGAATACCCTTGCATCTTTTACACCTCATATAGAAATATATTCAATAGATGAAGCGTTTCTTGATTTATCAGATATTAATGAAAAAAATCGGAAGCAATTTTGTCAACATATCCGCAAAACTGTTTATCAATGGACTGGTATTCCTGTTTCAATAGGGGTTGCAACAACCAAAACCCTTTCTAAAATAGCCAACCGAATTGCTAAAAAATCCAAGAAAACACAGGGATTTCTGGATTTAACCCATTCCCCTTATCTGGCACATGCCCTTGAACGAACAGAAGTTGACGACATTTGGGGGGTGGGCCCTAAATATGCCCGATACTTGAAAAAATATGGCATTTTTAATGCGCTGCAATTAAAGAATGCAGACACCTATATGATCCAAAAAAAAATGGGCATTTGTGGGACCAGAATGCAAAAAGAACTGGATGAACAGTCCTGTTTCCCGCTGGAATGCAATCCATCCCCAAAAAAAAATCTGTCAGTGTCACGTTCCTTTAAAAAAGCGGTGACATCCATTGATGACTTAAAAGAAGCTCTGGCACATTTTGTAAGTATCGGTGCAGAAAAATTACGACGCGAAGGATCGGTTGCCAAAATTATGACGATCTATATCACCACAGGTCGATTTGTGAGCAAAACATATTTCCAGTCACATGTTATTTCATTACCGGTGGCCACCAGTAATACACCCGAATTGATCACATATGCCAGTCGCGGCATTGATCGTATTTTTCAAAAAGGCTTTTTATACAAGAAAACAGGTGTTATTTTTCAAGAATTATTTCCAGCCAATTGCTATCAAGGCGGACTGTTTGACACAATTGATCGAGATAAGTTAAAAAAAGTCATGCAATCCATAGATCAAATCAATCAAAAAATGGGAACAAACAGCATTAAATATGCGGCTTCAGGTTTGAATAACAGTCCTAACTGGCAAACTGCTTTTAATAAACGCTCTCCGGCTTACACGACTGATTGGGAACAGTTGCTCAAAGTTTATGCGTGATGTTCTAATGGTCTGATTTTTTACCCAAAGTTTATGCATGATATGAACTTCAGTTAGTAAAAGAAAGGAACAATGCTTCGTTATCTAAAAATAAGCTCCTTGCGAGATGCCATAATTTCCATTTGAAAGTAAAACTGACTGCCTTCATTTTCTTTGCTTTCAAACCATAGTTTGCCCCCGAGTTTATCAGACAGTTTTTTACAAATAGCGAGCCCCATTCCAACACCGCCATATTTGCGTGTCATGCTTTGGTCTCCTTGTGTAAAAAAATCAAAAATAAAAATATTATCTTTGATTTTTTCAGATATTCCAATGCCTGTATCTGATACTTTAAAAAGAAGTGTAACCGGTCCTTCTTGTTTTATCTTGTCATAGTCAGCATTTGCTTCCAAAAAAATTTTTAACCGACATTCTCCCTGATTTGTGAACTTAATGGCGTTTCCACACAAATTAAAAATAATCTGGCGCATCAATCTCCATTTTCCCTGAAGGTTAAATGGAATGTTTGGATCAATTTCTATAAAAAAAGACAGATTTTTTTCTTTTGCTCTTTGCTTCAATATTTGACTGATACCGCCAATTACTTCAGAAATGTTAAAATGTTCATCCATTCTATCATTATTATCAACTTCTGAAAACAAAAGTAAATCATCAATAATATCTGAAAAGGAAAGACATGTTTTTTTGACAACTTCACAGTATTTTTTTGAATCACCCTCACGTTCTTTTAGCATTAATAATTCAATATTTCCCAATATAATATTGATGGGGGTTTTCATTTCGTGGCTCATAATTCCTAAAAATTCGGATTTTGCCTGTCTGGCAAGATCAGCCTTTTCAAGTGCAATTGTAAGATCTTGTTTTAAAATTTCAAGTTCTCTGACGCGTTCTTCCAGGCTCGCTGTTTTTTGCCTGACCTGATCTTCAAGATTATGATTGGCATCTTCCAGCTGTTGCATCAATTGTGTATTTTTGATTTTTAATTGTCTTTTTTCAAGGGCCTGAGATATGACATGATAAAAACTATCTAAATCATTTAAGGGTTTTAATACAAAATGAAAGGCGCCCCCTTCTTTCAATGCCTCAATTGCATTTTCCAGGGTGGCATAACCCGATAGAACAATAATTTCAATTGAGGGGTCATAAGCTTTAACTTTTTCGATCACCTCAATTCCATCCATACCTGGCATGCGGATATCTGTTATGACCAGATCAAATGCGGTTTTATGGAGCATTTCTATTGCTTGCTTTCCATTTGTCGATGTTGACACATTATAGTCTTCAAGCAATAACATTCTTTCAACCATTTTTAAGACATCTGGTTCATCATCAATTAATAAAATATTATTATTGTTACTCATTATTCTTTCCCATTCCAAATATTATTATTAAACGTTAAACTGTGCTCTTATTTTAAAAACATGGGTTGCTGGTAAATTAAGAATATAGTGTTGGCCGGTTTTTTGTTTGATTTGTTTCAGATACGTTTTTATTTCAGCCATTGAGGGTGCAATAAATGTAAACCAAATATTATAATAATGATCGCGTTGATAATTATGCGTAACACCATCATAGGCGTTAACAATCTCGCAAAAAAAATCTATCTTGTCTTCTGGAACGTTGGCTGCACATAACGTACTTTGAAATCCCACTTTTTCAGGGGAAAAATTTCCACCAATTCGGCGAATAATGCCTGATTTTTTTAACTTTTTTACACTTTCAATGATCGTTGTTTCATCAAGACCAAGTTCTGTTGCAATTGTCTGGTAGGGTCGGGTGGTCATTGGAAAATCGGATTGTATCCGATTCAATATCAATTTATCGGTTGTATTTATTGACATGCCAACATTTGAATATAAAATTTTCGATTTCTTGGACCATCGAATTCACAAAAAAAGATCCCTTGCCATGTACCAAGTACCAATTGTTTGTCAATAATTGGTATCAGTTCAGATGACCCAAAAAGAATTGATTTAATATGCGCTGGAGAATTGCCTTCAAGGTGTTTATATGCATTTTTCCAGGGAATGATATCGTTTATAACCATCAGCACATCTTTTTTTACTGATGGGTCTGCATTTTCATTAATTGTAACCGCAGCAGTCGTGTGTGGAACATAGACCATACACATACCGGATTCAATTTGATTATTGTTGACAAACTTTTTAACATGCCCGGTAATATCAATAAGTTCGGTTTGGGATTCTGTTTTTATTTTTATGATTTGATGTTTCATGTAGGTTTTATGAAAACTTATAGGATTTCCTTTATATGAAAGGCCATGCCACTCGGGCATGACCTTTTAAAATAAACTCAGTTGAATAAATGACTATACACAGCCTGTTGGTTTGGGTAAGCCGGCCATTTTACAGGCGCCTTTACCTGGTCCTGATGGAAACAACTCATAGATGTGTTTTAATTTGAATCCAGTCAATTTAGAAAGGACACGAACCATTGGTGCGATACCATTTTTCTCATAGTATTCACGAAGAATATCAATAACTTTTGTGTGCTCATCGGTCAATTCGTCAATACCTTCTTCTTTTTTGACGTATTGAACCCATTCGTCACATTTTCCATCTTCGTAATTATCGATGAAGCCATCTTCATCAACTGAAAAAGATTTTCCTTGAAATTCGACTGTTGGCATGTAATAACCTCCTGTTAAAAATAAATTACCAAATAAATTTGGCGGTTTTTGTACATTATATGTTGTACATCTTTCAAAATTATGACATATAGCTAAATACTCAACCTTGAGTCATTGCTTCTGTCATTATTATTAATTTCAGGCAATCTGCCTGTATAATCTAAAAAATTGAACTTATGTACCGAATTTATAAGACCATGTCAAGATGAAACATTCAGAAAATAAAAATAAACCGAAAATAATTATCATTGCTGGTCCAACAGGTGTTGGAAAAACGCGTGTTGCCATTGAAATGGCCCAAAAATGGGGGGGGAATATTATTGGGGCGGATGCGATCCAGGTATATCGTTACATGAATATTGGGTCTGCAAAACCTGATCCCCATGAACAGGCGCTTGTAAAACATCATATGATAGATGTTGTTGATCCTGATGAAAAATTTGACGCTGCCATGTACGTTGAAATGGCCCGCCCCATTATTCATCATTTATATGAGTCAAAAACACCCATCTTTTTAGCTGGCGGCTCTGGATTATATATGAAAGCACTTACAGGCGGGTTGTTCTCCCAGGCACAAGGCAATCCATCCATTCGTCAAAAATACAAGCAGATGGCATCTGAACATGGCAATGCATATTTATTTGAGCAGCTTCAAAAACAAGATCCGCTTGCCGCATCGACAATTCATCCCAATGATATGGTTCGCATTATTCGAGCGCTTGAGGTGTTTGAAATCACCGGTCGTTCTATTAAGGAGCATCATCGCGACCATCAGTTTGCAGACCAACCCTATCATTTATTGAAAATTATGATCAATGAAGACCGAAAATTGCTTTACGATCGGATTGATCAGCGCGTGGATCAGATGATCCACAATGGTCTGTTGAAAGAGGTTCAATCATTAATTCATAGGGGGTATCATTGCCAGTTAAACGCCATGCAATCCATTGGTTACAAACATATGTGTTCTTTTCTGAATGGACAACTGGATTGGAATGACACAGTCCGGTTGATGAAACGTGACTCGCGGCGTTATGCAAAACGTCAGTTTACCTGGTTTCGTTCAGACAAATCGTTTATCTGGTCATCATGTGCCCGGATTGTGTCTTTATATCCGCAAATTCATGAATTTATTCATTCAAATCGAAATCCCAGTTCAGCAAACCAACCCTGCATGGTTTGATCAGAGGTTACCTCCTGAACATCATCAATCTTGAAATCCTGATATCGGTATCCAATTCCCAAAAAGAGATGTTCGTTTAAAGGGGCAACCTGAACTTCAGCGGTGACATCATACCAGTGATTTCCACTATAGGCTGTGCCTTGAAAATCACCAACGAGCGAAAAACTGCTCACTGGCGCAATTCTAAACCCCGCGCAAAGCATTGCCAGCGGTGTTGAAAAACTTCTTGATCGGGCATCAACAGTTTGGATTTCCTCGATAAAGGCATTGGCATTTAAAAATCTGAAATTCATCCCATAGGTAACATCCAGACTTTTCAATGATGCCATCTGAAGCAATGGTAAATGATTGTAAAGTTGAACATCAATAATGTCCATTTCCATTTCACTGCGAACTGCATTATCAAAAGGATGGCCCCCAAAAATGAATTGTCGGTTGGAGGTGTTGCTGTCTTTCACCTTAATAGGCGTATATTGAATTTTTATATCAGGCAGCATGGGGACCGGATGTTCGACACGAATCCATATATTCATATCACTTCGATCACTTAAGGCCAGATCATTGTTGAGTTCGACATCATCCCCATTATAGTTAATCATACCATTTGGATCATGGTTCCAAATACCAATCGCGCCTTCAATTCTAAATGGCAGTGCGTAGGCGGGTATTGTTATGATCAATACGCCAAGGACAATAATTAGGAATTGAATAAATTGTGGGTGTTTTGTTTTCATCATTTTCTCCTTTAAGATTATTTTGGGAATTTTCGAAAAATAAATTCCTCATTTATTATCAGAGATTTCCTTAGAATAATTATGCATCATTTTTTCCCATGTATGGCGGTTCAATAAATCGTTGAACAACTGGAATCGCACATTGCTTGATACCTTCAGGAGGCCCATTATACAATATTTGAGCATTTTCAAGAAAGGCGATCTGATGTGCAATATAAAAGATATCCGGGATTTCATGCGTAACAACCACAGCAGTATAATTAAATGTATTCTGATTTTGGGAAATCATCTCAAAAACAGCATGTTTTCTTATGGGATCCAGTCCTGTTGTGGGTTCATCAAAAAGAATAATCTCTGGGTCTGTAATTAATGCCCTTGCCAGAGCAACCCTTTTTTTCATACCTCCAGAAATTTGAGAGGGATATTTGTGCCAGATATCTTCTAATTCCAGCTTTTGGCCAATTTTAACCACTTTTTCTTTGACGATATTTTTTTTGAGCCTATCGCGTTCCCGAAGCGGCAAAGCAATATTGTCGTATACAGTCATGGAATCAAACAGGGCCATGTTTTGAAACATATAACTGAATTTTTGACGAAGTTTTTTGGCCGATTTTCTAGAAATTTCGGATATATCCATACCATCCAGAAAAATGGTGCCATCATCTGGTTTCAGCAGACCAATCATGTGTTTCAGCAAAACACTTTTACCCACACCGCTTTTTCCGATGATTGCTGTTATGCGTCCTTTTTCAATTTCCAGATTAATTTGGTTCAAAACGTTTTGATTGCCAAAAGATTTGCTGACATTTTTAAATTGGATTAATGAATTCATAATGTTAAACTATAGCAAAAAAGAGGTCAAAACATAATCGGCAACCAGTACAGTAACACATGAGATCACAACTGCTGCTGTTGTCGACAAACTGACACCTTTTGCTCCAAAACCATCTGCCCGGCGATGTGTATAATATCCCTGATATAAACAAATGGTCGAAACAATAATCGCAAAGACTACAGATTTGATAAATCCGCCAGTCACATCATTCATAACAACTGTTTTTTCCATGCCTTTAATATAAAGTGCGGGATTAATTCCCAATAAAATAACGCCCGACAAATATCCACCACAAATACCAACAACATCAAAAATGGCAGTAAGCAATGGAAAACTCACCAGAGATGCCCCGATTCTAGGGCTGATTAAAAACCGCTTTGGATGGATATCCATTGTTGTTAAGGCATCAATTTGATCTGATATTCTCATAATCCCCATTTCTGCGGCCATTGAGGAACCTGCCCGACCAATAATCATAATTGCAGTCAATACCGGCCCTAATTCTCGTATGAGCGAGACCGCCACTGCTGAACCAAGTAAGCCTTCAGATCCGAATTGAACTAGGGTGTAATACCCCTGAAGTCCTAAAACCATTCCAGTAAATAATGCGGTTAAACATACAACAGAAATTGATTTCACACCAATGAAATAAATCTGATGCATTAACTTCTGGAATTGCCAGGGAAATTGGATCAGACGCATAAAAGATGATGTGAAAAAAATGGAGATATGTCCCAACTCCAGGATAAATTTAATAAATGCGCCGCCTAAAAATTGAAAAAAATTGATGATCATTTGCATATCAGTGCTCATCCTGAAATTTTAAAAAAGGTTCAAATTCAATACTGTATATGTATAATAGAACCAGGGTCAAGCCAAAAATTATGGGCCCATACAATAGGCCAATTAAACCAAAGTATTGTATGCCGCCCAGGATAGAAAAAAAGATTAATAATGTACTCATGTCCGACGAACCCTGCATAAATAAAGGCCGCACAAAATTATCAATCATTCCTACAAATATAATACATGAAAATGTAACGAACAATGATGCCATCCATCGCCCAGACAGTAGGAGATAGAGAGAAGCAGGAACCCAGATCAATGCGGTTCCAAACAGGGGAACCAGCGATGCAAACGACATAATTGTTCCCCAAAATAATCCTGGCAGACCGGCCAGCCAAAATGTTATTCCACCAACAGTTCCCTGGGCAATGGCTGTAACCAGGGTTCCTAAAATAGCAGAACGAGAGACCTCGCGGACGCGATTAATAATACGATTTTCCTGAGTGGTTGACAGGGGAATTAAATGAAAAATCTGATCGACAATGTCATCATAATCCCGAACCAGAAAGAAAAATGTAAATATCATCAAAAAAAATTTTCCAATTATCGCAGTCAGGTTGCCCAGTAAAAATGTTCCCTGATTTAACAAAAACTGTGCAGTATATGTACTCATGGATAGCAGGTTTTTTTCGGGTTGGATTAAATCGGCATCAACCGATAAAAAATCCAGTTTCATTTGTGGAAAAAATTTTTTTAAATATTCAACAAATTGATCCCAAATTTCAAGGCCGGATATGAGTATTGGGGAATCTAAAAGTTTTTCATATTTTCCAGCGGCAACCCAATCATAGATTTCATTAATTGAACTGACACCTTGTTGGATCAGGGCAATTAAGAGCAACATCACAGGAAAAACGACGACGAATGTGAGCAATGCACATGATACAATTGCGGCCAGTGTTTTTCGCCCCCTTAAGCCATGTTCAACTTTTCTATGAATGGGGATAAACACTATGGATAGAATGATTGCAAGGATAATTGCGTGAATATATGGTTGAATAATGCAGTAACATCCATACAAAATAACAAATAACAAAAAAAATAGAAAATAGTGAGATTGAATGCTCGTTTGGGTATCATTCATATATTATGATTCCTTAAATTAGCGATATGGATACCATTCATAAGTAGGAAGCTGATTTACTTTTAAAATGGCCACTTCATTTGTTGCGGTATTAAAAACAACTTTTCTGCCTTTTTCGCCACCAACATCTTCAGAAGCAACATGGATGCCATAATATCTGAGCGCTTTTCTGGCCAGTCGGACATTGTCCATGCCAATATTTTTAGCAAAACGTTTTTGACGATGCGCGCCCCCAAATATTTGGGCCTCAAGATGGCGCTTTTTTGAACCACGAGATAAAAACATTTGAATAAGGGTTAAAATACATACATTTCCATATCTTGTACTTGCTTTATGACGATCCCGAATCACTGGAAATTGAAAATGACCCAGGCCGCCAAATCGATTCTTTTTATCATAAATGGAAACAACCACACATGAGCCGACTGATGATGCCACCAATGTGGCACGTTCTGGCAAATAAATATATCCCGGCTCTAATGAATATCGATTTGATAATGTATTGTAATCATTCATTTTAACAAAGCCTTGTCCCTTGTACATTACATATCAGGTTAGGATTGATTCCAATGCGTTGTCCAGCATTTAACCATCGCAAATCAACAGGTGTATCAAACATGATTGTTTCATCAGCAGGCGCTAAAAACCAGGAATTAGACATCATTTCAGCCTCAAGTTGACCTTTGTCCCATCCACAATACCCCAATGTAATCATAAAATCTTTGGGGCCTTCACCGATTGCAATCCCATGTATGATATCCAGACTCGTCGTTATTGCAATTTCAGATGTAACTTTTACAGTGCCTTTCCAATAAAAAGGCGCCCCATGTATAATAAAAATTTGTCTGGATTTGGCAGGTCCACCAATGTAAACAGGTACTTTATATGCTGCTGGAATACAATTGACCTTGATATCATCAAAAACATCTTTTGCCTTTAATTTTGGATGCTTTCGATTGATCATTACACCAATAGCGCCATTTTTGTTATGCTCGCAAATAAGACTGACTGTTCGTCTGAAAGAGGGGTCTGGCATTTCAGGCATTGCAATTAAGAATTGACCTGCATATGTTTCAAAGGTTTGATTCATATTAAATTCTTTTTTTCCTAAAAAAATTTCTTTTTTTGATATCAAAAAGAAAAAAATCTGTCAATTTATTTAGGAATGCGCGAAAAATAAAATCCAATGGATCCTTTTTCCTTGACTGATAATTTACGATTATATACATTAAGTCAAAGCTGACATTAAAGGTTTTTTTGAAACCTTATGAAAATCATACTGAATTAAATGTTAAGGATATTAGTAAATTAAGTGCATTTATGGCCAATCGATAAAAAGGGGAGGGTCGCATCCCTTGAATGCAATCAATGGAGAAGGAATTGTAAGTAATGAAAAGAGCCTGGGAACGTGTAGATTTACTTGCTAAAAAATAACTTGAACATTGAGTTTTATAAAAATCATATAAGGAGAAAAAATATGTTATCACTAAAAAACATTAAGATTGGCCCAAAACTGATTGCCTTATTCCTGTGTATTGGCATTTTTCCATTGATCTTTATTGCAGGATGGTCAAGCCATCAGGCATCAACAGCACTAAAAGCACAGGTTTTTAAAGAACTTGAGGCCATTCGAGAAATCAAAAAAAAGGAAATATCTGATTATTTTCATGAACAAAAGAACGATATCGAAATACTTCGACAAATAGTGCAAACCTTTCTACCCGATTTTAAAACGAAAAAAGATTATGCGGTTGTTTTAACGAAACATCACACAGATTTTTTTGAAAAATTTATACAACAATATGGTTTTTATGATCTTTTTCTTATTCATCCGAAGGGACAAATTTTTTATACAGTGGCAAAGGAATCTGATTACCAGACCAACATCATTAATGGAAAATATGCCAAAACTGGTCTGGGAAAAGTGACACGTGATGTTATGAAAAGCAGCCAGTTCCAATTTTCCGATTTTTCACCCTATGCCCCCAGTAATAATGAACCTGCGGCATTTATTGCCCTGCCTGTCATATCCAACAATGCAATCGACTTGATCGTTGCGCTGCAATTATCCAATGACGCTATTAACGCAATTATGCAAAAACGTGAAGGCATGGGGAAAACAGGTGAAACCTATCTGGTGGGCCCTAAAGGCTTTATGCGATCAGATTCAGTTCTTGATCCAATGAATTATAGTGTTAAGGCATCTTTTGCCAATGCCAGCAAAGGACGTATTCAAACTGAAGCCTTTATCAGTACTTTCGAAGGCAAAACAAATACAAAAATTATATTGGACTATAAAAACAATCAAGTATTATCCGCATTCACACCCATAAATGTATGGGGAACGCAATGGGCATTGTTTGCAGAGATTCATGTTGATGAAGCCTTTGCGCCTGTCACTAAAATGAAAAATGTTATATGGATTTTTGTGGGGATTATGACGCTTGTCGTCATATTGGCTGCATTGTTTTTTGCCGGTACGATTACAAAGCCTGTTAATGAAATTGTGCAATATATTAAAGCGATTAAAGAGGGCAAACATACGATTCTATCCATGAAAAGAAAAGATGAAATCGGCATCATGGCAGATGGGCTCAATGAAATGGTTGAACAGCAGAAACGAATGATTGATAATCTGGAAAACCTCCCCTACCCCATCATGGAAATTGATACGAATTATACAATACACTATCTGAACAAAGCAGGAAGAAATATAATCAAAAGTGCCAGTGATGAAATTATTGGTAAAAAATGTTACCATATTTTTAAAACCCCCCATTGCCAGACACAAAATTGTCAAAGCAAGGTTGCAATGGAAAGCGATAGTGAAAATACTGCTGATACAATAATTGATCCAAAATCGATAGATATTCCCATTCGATATACCGCATCACCCATAAAGGATATTCAAGGGAATATCACTGGTGCATTAGAATGCTTTTCCAATATAAGCGGTGAAAGGGAAATTAACAATGAGATTGTAAAAATAATTCGTGCGATTGATTCTGGCAATTTAGAGATTCGTGGGGATGCTGACAATTTTTCCGGTTCGTATAAAGAGCTTGTAACAAATGCCAACAGTATTGTTGAAGCGTTTACCAGGCCGCTGATGGTTGCGGCAGATACTGTTGATCGCATCAGTCGTGGTGATATTCCACAAAAAATTTCAGAGACCTATCATGGTGATTTCAACAAGCTGAAAAAAAATCTGAATGGCTGTATTGATGCAATTAATGCGCTAATACAGGATGCCAATTTGTTAAGCGTGGCGGGTGTCAATGGTGAACTTGATACGCGAGCAGATGTTTCCCGGCATCATGGCGATTTTCAAAAAATTATTCAGGGTGTCAACGATACCTTGGATGCCATTATCAACCCATTGAATGTGGCTGTCAATTATGTAAAAAGTATTGCCAATGGTCATATTCCTCAGCCAATTGAACAGAAGTTTAATGGTGAATTTGAATCGTTCAAAGTCAGCTTGAACCTTCTTGGGGACAGTCTCAGGGAGATGTTAAGCAGTGTCAATGAAACAGTAAACAATCTTAGTTCATCAACCAGTCAGATTATGTCTGCAACAACTGAACAGGCAGCAACATCAAGCGAACAAACAGCATCAGTCAGTGAAACAACTTCAACTGTTCAGGAAGTGCGTCAAACAGCCGAACAAACAGCAGATCGCGGACGTCTCGTATCTGACATGGTAAGAGAAGCAACGTCAGTTGCAGATGAAGGTCTTCATGCCATTGAATCAAACATGAGTGGTATGAACAGTATTAAAGATCAGGTCGCAGCAATCGCAGAAACAATTCTCAGCCTGTCTGAACAAACCCAACAAATTGGAGAGATTATCTCCACTGTAAACGATATTGCCGATCAATCCAACTTGCTTGCATTAAATGCAGCAATTGAAGCTGCCAGAGCGGGTGATGCAGGAAAGGGCTTTTCGGTTGTTGCAGGTGAAGTTCGCAATCTTGCAGAGCAGTCCAGGCAGGCGACATCACAGGTTAAAGATATTTTGGGTGAAATTCAAAAATCTTCAAATACAGCAGTCATGGTTACAGAGGAAGGCACCAAGCGGGCAGAAGCCGGCGTCCAGTTGACACAAAAAACAGGGGATGCGATACAAGGCATTCGTGAAAGAATTCAACATGCCGCACAGGCTGCGGATCAAATCGCTGTCAGCACCAATGAACAATTAACTGGAATGGATCAAATTGTAACTGCTATGGAAACAATCAATCAGGCAGCCGCTCAGGCTGATGCCGGTACCCGACAGGTTGAAGAGGCTTCAAAGAATTTAAGTGATCTGGCGGCAAAATTACAGGAGATGATGCAGAAATATCAACATTAAAAGGAATACACGTGTAGGGGCGAACCTTGTGTTCGCCCATCCTTACTGGCTTGCTTTACCCAATGAACAATCCACCGATGCATTCAACGTACTTCCATTTTCCACAACCATATCCTGACATAATACTTTTCCAGAACATTTGCCGGTGGATAATATTTTCATGATGCCATTAACAGTCAAATTGCCATTGTACGTGCCGCCAATAATAACGCCATCAGCAGTGCAGTCTGCCTCAACAGAGCCTGTTTCTGCAATAACTAAAGTTTCGGCTTTTACAGATCCTTTTATCTGACCTCTGACAATTATTTCGCCATCACAATCAATCTCTCCATTGATAATCAATCCATTGTCCAATATGGAAAGATTCTGAGTATTTGTAGTCATTATGTTTCACTCCTATTTTTCATATCAAGTGTGCCGCTTACACCATTTTTCATAACGACACATCCGGCTTAATGCAAACACAGCACGTTCAGGAGAGGGAAACATGGCACATTTATAATGGCTTTCTGGTATGCTGTAAAGCGTGTAATCATCCCTGTCAGTTAACAAACTGACACCTAAAACCGGTTTTTGATATTTTTCAATTAATTTGATGATATGAGCAATATATTTTTTTTCGTACGTTTTATGACGTGTTTCAAGATCATCAAGGAATTCTTGAGAATATGAAGGGTCTGATTCACGTATGGATTGAATCATCCGACCAACAAATAAGCGACGTCCATGAATTCCGAGGTGAATAACTGCATCACAGCCATCCCATTGAAGTAATGTTTCAAGGCCGATAAATGGTAGATCAGGTTGCCCTTCACCAACCAGATCCACTGGATTTGCACGGCTCCAATAAGATGGCAGCATGGTATCAAATGTATTTATTATGTATTCTGATAATTCTGGTAATTGAAGCCCATATTCTGCGCATAGATCTGAAGTTACAACCCCCCAGCCCCCACCCAGGGTCATGATTGCAACCCGATTGCCTTTTGGAAGCGGCAAGGCTGAAAAAACAGCGGATAAATCCAACAAGTCCATTGGCTTCTTTACCAGTATAATTCCTGCCTGTTCACAGGCGGCATTGAATATTCTGGAATTTGATGCCATTGCGCCGGTATGACTTTGTGCGGCCTTTCCACCCGCTTCTGTACGTCCGCCTTTTAATACAACAATCGGTTTTTTTGGAGACATGCGACGCGCACTTTCAAAAAAACGACGCCCATTTTTTACACTTTCAATATACAGCACAACAGATTGTGTTTCCGCATCCAGTTCAAAGGCTTCCATATAATCTTCAATGGTTGTCATGGCTTCGTTTCCAGAACCACTGAATGCGCGGATACCAATTCCTTGCTGTTCAGCAAAAGCGAGCAATTGTGTTCCCATATTGCCCGATTGCGAAACCAGAACTGTCGAGCCTGATTGAGGGTGTACATGGGCACCGCTGCAATAGAATTGGAAATGGGGGTTGCAGATTCCCATTGTATTTGGTCCCAGTATGATAATGCCTGCTTGATTTGCCTGTTCTACCAGTTGACGTTCCAACGCCAGACCTTCTGAGCCAATTTCACGAAATCCTGATGTAATGACAAGCATGCCTTTCACTTGCTTTTCTTGTAAAAAGGGAATCAGATCGAAAATATGTTGTGCAGGTATGGTAATAATTGCAAGATCAATGTTATCGGGGATGTCACTGACTGATTGATATACAGGAAGTCCAGAAATTTCGCCGCCTTTAGGATTGACCAAATAAATTTTTCCTTTGTATCCACCACTTCTGGCATTGGTTAATAACATATGACCCCATTTACCAATACGTTGTGATGCACCAACAAAGGCAATGCTTTTAGGATAGAACAGTTTACCAAGATGTGTTGGTGAAACAGGTTCTGTCTTTTGATGTGTTTTCTGTTGATCTTCCAAAACAATCAGGGCATCGACAGCAGTCACAGATCCATTTTTTGAAACAACCAATGGATTAATATCGACTTCGCTGATTTCAGGAATTTCTTCAGCCATTCTTGACAGCCCCATTAAGATACGCACCAATAATTCTCTATCAACCGATTGTTCCCCTCGAAAATCTTTTAACAATGATTGCCCATGAATATGATCAATCATATCTTCAGCATCAGTCTGCATGAGGGGAACTAGTCGAAAAACAACATCATCTAATGCCTCGGCAAAAATTCCTCCAATTCCAAACATGACAACCGGTCCAAACTGAGGGTCTTGAAAAAGACCGGCTGTCAATTCTCTCTTGCCTGGAACTTGCGTTTGAATAAGATAAGCATTAATATCAGAAATTTGAGCCTGTTGAATTTTTGATATCGCTGCATGTACCTGGTTTTCATTCATAATATTTCCAAAAACCAGATCATGTTCGGTTTTGTGTACGAGATTACTACCCACTGCTTTGATATATACAGGAAACCCCAAACGATTTGCCTCGGAGACAGCTTCATCTAAAGAAAAAACTTTAACCTCTGGAACAACTGGAATATCAAAAAAATTCAATATCCTCTTGGATTCGAACTCATCCAATAGTTTTCGATTCTCAGATTTTGCTTGACTTAATATGGATTGATAGCGCATTTTTATGAATCCTAATTCGTTTTAAACCATAGGTTTAAACATTTTTTTTCCTGCACCGCAAATCGGACATTTCCAATCATCAGGCAGGTCTTCAAATAACACACCTTTTGAGACCTTGCCTTTTCGATCACCTTTGTCTGGATTGTAGAAATATCCACAATTCACAGTTTGACATTGATAGATATCTTCTGGTTTTGACATTGATTCCTCCTTATTTTTTGGGTAATTCCTTTTTCTGATCTTCTTTTTTCTTCTCCTTTTTTATTACCGGCTCAACAATTTCAACAGTCATTTCTATGCGGGCGATGGGGTTATCTCTTTTATCACGCTTTTGTGATACAATTTTATCTGCAACAGACATCCCCTTATCAACCTTTCCAAATACTGTATATTTTTTGTCAAGGAAGCGGGCATCATCGACACAAATAAAGAATTGCGAACCTGCACTATCTGGATGTGCGGATCGGGCCATTGAAAGAATTCCTCGACGATGGGGATAGGAATTGAACTCTGCTTTGAGTCGATAGCCCGGTCCTCCTGTACCGTGCATGGAGCGATCTTTACTCTTTGATTTTGGATCTCCGCCTTGAATCATAAATTTTGGAATGACCCTGTGAAAGGTCGTTCCATCATAGAATTTGGATTTGGCCAGACTGATAAAATTATGAACATGATTGGGCGCCACTTCAGGATAAAAAGATATATGAATATCACCAAAACTGGTATGAATGATTGCTTTTGTTGCTTTCATTGTTGTCGTTTCTTGTTCAGAAAAAGTCTGGTTTTTTATTTCTGATGAAATTGCCAGATTGGTTAAGGCCAGTATGCCTATTACAATAGGTAATAGGCGAACATTTTTTTTGGTTAACATGGATGTTAATCCTCCTTTGATTGTTTATTATTAAGGAATGCTTGAAAATTAAATTCCTCATTTACTTATGTGCCAAGAACGTGTTGGGGCGAACCTTGTGTTCGCCCATCGTACATAGGTACGAAAGCGTTATTAGTTCGAGGGCGAACACAAGGTTCGCCCCTACATCGGGCTGGCACATAAGTAAATGAGGAACTTATTTTTCGAGAATTCCTAAGGATTTCTTGAAATAAAAAATGAAATTGTATACATTATATCGTTGATTCAGGTCAATAAATTTATTCCTTTGAACCGGAAAAGAGAGAAACATTATGCTAATACAACAAATGACAGAACGTCTGTCACATTTAAATTATCACTTTTCACAATTCATGTGCCGCATTGCAAATACAAAAAGTGATGCCTTGGCCATAGCAGCAGCCTTAGTCAGCTATTGGACAGAACGTGGACATATCTGTATTAATTTAAATGATTTCGCAAACAAGCCATTACAAGAAGGCCTGGATTTGCCGGACCAGAAAACCAAAGATGCCCCCATTTTTCCATCACTGGCTCCCTGGATAGAAACGCTTCGTAACAGTGGTGTTGTTGGAGAACCTGGCGATAAAAAACCATTAATTCTTGATGCAATGAATCGTCTTTATTTGTATCGCTACCATCAGTATGAAACAAAGCTGTTGAATCATTTACTTTTCAAATCCAAATCAGAAATTTCTGGTTTGTATTTAAGCGGACTGACTCAATTTATGGATAGACTGTTTGCAAATGACTCAGAACATTCATTACAGCGTCAGGCGGTTGAAATTGCAATCAAGAAACAGTTATGCATCGTATCAGGCGGACCAGGTACTGGAAAAACAACAGTTGCAGCCAAAATAATCGCAGCGGTCATTCATGTTTCTGAATCAACACCACTGATCCATTTAACTGCGCCAACTGGAAAGGCAGCGCAACGTTTACAAGAATCATTGAACGAAGTGAAACAAACATTGGACTGTCCAAAAGAGATTATTGAAGCAATGCCTAACGAAGCAATGACCATTCATCGACTCTTAAAATCAAAATATCTGTCGCCCTACTTTAAGCATGATCATGACAATCCATTGCCATCGGATATGGTTATTGTTGATGAAGCATCCATGATTGATCTTGCCTTAATGAGCAAGCTGGTTATGGCTCTCCGCAAAGAATCGCGTCTTATTATATTGGGGGATAAGGATCAACTGGCATCTGTAGACCCAGGTGCAATATTGGGGGATATTTGCAGAGAATCTGAACATTCTTCACTAAAACCCTGTATGGTCCATTTAACAAAAAATTATCGTTTTGGTGAATCCAGTGGTATTTATAAGGCTGCTGTGGCTGTAAACGCGGGCGATTCTAATAAATTATTGAATATTATAGATAATATTTCTTCATATTCAGATATTGCCTGGAAAGATTATCAGGATTTTAGCATCAAAAAAGCATTGTCTGAAAATATTTCTCGGCAAAGCAGATATCTCAATTATCAGAACAATCCACGACAGGCATTGATGGCATTAAACACATTTCGTGTATTGTGTGCGGTTCGAAAAGGGCCTCATGGCGTAGAAAAGATCAATCATACCATTGCAGAATTAATGGCTTCAAAAGGTTTGATCCAACCGACCAGACGATGGTATCATGGACGTCCGATTATGATTACAAAAAATGATCATGGTATTGGGTTATATAATGGTGATATTGGCTTGATCTTAAAAGACAGGGATGATCAAAACATGTTAAAAGCGTTTTTTATTGGATCTGACAATAATATTAAAAAAATTCTTCCGGCGCGTTTACCTGAGCATGAGACTGTTTTTGCAATGACTGTCCATAAGAGTCAGGGGTCTGAATTTGACCATGTTTTATTGGTTTTACCTGAAAAACCTTCAAAAGTGCTGACACGTGAACTTATTTACACAGGCATCACCCGGTCACGAAAACATATAGAAATTTGGGGGGCCAAGAACACTTTAATGAATGCAATTGCCAAGAAAATTTATCGGCAATCTGGATTAGCTGATGCATTAATGGCAAGCAATAAATTGTAAGGTGATACTCAATGCTCAAAAATATGAGCATTGAGTACTTAATTTATACTTTATAGCCTTTTCGAATTGCTATGCGGTGCCGCCGCATGGCTTCACGCAATTTACGACGTCGATACTCACTGGGCTTTTCATAGCTTTTTTTGAGCTTTAAACGCTTAAAAAGGCCATCATTCTGAATTTTTTTCTTTAAAATACGAATGGCTTTTTCAACATCGTTGTCAATAACCTTGACTTCGAGATCTTTCAATAAACTCGCCTCCTTTTTACAAAATTTTGGGACAATAATTGATTGATAAGCAATTACTGAAGTTTGGAAAGCAAGTCCTCGCTCACTTCCTTTACGCCAGGTTTGCCATCCAGCATTATATATTTGATATCCCCTTTATTTTTGAAATAATAGGCTGCCGCCAGGGTACCTGTTTCAGCATCATAATAAATATTGTGGCGTTTGTTGATTGCTTCCTCATCCTGATCATCAGAACGTGTTTTGAGTTCACTGCCACAAACGCGGCACTTATCTCCATCGGGTTTGATTGCATCAATAAAAATATTATTTGGATGGTTATTGTCTTGTTGGCAAATCCGACGTCCCATGATCCGATTTTTTGCGATTTCACGATCCAATTCAAGCTCAACAACAATATCTAAGTCCATGTTTTCAGCTCTTAATGCCTCATCCAATTTTATGGATTGATTCTTATTTCTGGGGAAACCATCAAGCAGCCAACCTTGTTTACAATCATCTTGTTTGAGACGATCAAGTATCATGGGAATGGTTATTTCATCTGGAACCAGTTCACCTTTATCAATAAAACCTTTGGCTTTTGCGCCCAGTTCTGTTCCCTTGGAAATATTATCTCGAAAAATAGCGCCTGATTCAATATGTGCCATATTATATTTATCTTTGATAATTTTTCCCTGTGTACCTTTGCCGCCCCCATTGGGTCCAAATATTAAGATATTCATAAAAAACTCCTTTTATACCTTTCAGCTATATGCTTTAAACCTTTGATAAGATTTAAAAATCTTTAAGCTGCAAGTTTTTGTTTTAAGTACATTTCTTATTACAATGTAATTTAAAGAAACTTAATTCATATAATATAACTTGAGATAGATCAAGTTCTTTTTGCTTTTTTAGTGTAATTTGTCTAAATCGGCAGGGAAAAATAAATGCATGCACCCTTTTTTTCATTTTTTTCCGCCCAAATTTTTCCCCCATGTTTAAAAACAATATGTTTACAAATGGCCAGTCCGATGCCTGTTCCCCCTCCATGCGGCCTGTTATGTTCGCATTGATAAAATTTGGAAAAAACATTTTTTAATTCATTTTCAGGAATACCAATCCCCTCATCAGATATCCCAATAACCAGGTATTTCTTTTTATCTTCAACCATACTTTCAATTTGAATTCGAACAGTGCTATTTTTGTCTGAAAAATGGATGGCATTTTGTAAAATATTGCGAACGACCTTGATCATGTCATTTTTACTGATTTGAGCAATTGTTTCACATTGCGGCGGAATGAGCGAGATTTTTATCTGTTTGTCATTGGCAATAGCTTGTTGTTCTTGAATGACCACCATAATGATTGGCACAATATCCTGAGAGCGTATTTGCAATAAGTGTTTACCCGATTCCAGGTTATAAAGCTCCAGCAGATCGTTTATTAAAGGCATCAATCGATTGGCAGATAATTTAATTTGCTCAAAATAATGTAACAGCTTTTCTCTTGGCGCCTCTTTTATTTTTTTAATACCAAAATTGGTAAAACTCATAATGGCGTGCATGGGGGTTCTAAATTCATGGGACATGTTTGATACAATGCCTGAAATATTTTGTTCATGAAGATTTTTATTAACCACCTCTTGTGCTGCTGATTCCTGAGCTATCGCATTTTCCATAGAATTTTTTTGAATAGATTCTGTTTTTATTGTCTCTGTTTGATGATGTTTTTCTGGGACATGCTTTATTTCTCGAATAGAGGCAACCCAAACCCTGCCATCATCTGTTTCAGTTAGAACCACGCGCAGATCTGCATCAATATCAGATTTACCAGGACGTTTAATCTTTATTTCATTCATTTGATTCGGTTTTAAGGGAAATTGAAATAATTGGCCGATGAGATTTTTGGCTGTTTTACCCAATATTTTTTCAGCAGCCGGGTTTACAAAATGTATTACTTTATCCTGCCCAATAACAACGATGCCATCATATGTTGTTTCGATAATCGTACGTAACCGATTTTCAGAAATTTTCAAGGATTGAGTTCTTAACGCCAATTCTTTTTCCGATTTCATACGATCTGTTATATCTTCTTGAATATATGAGTAATTTGTCACATGGCCTTCATCATTTAGTACCGGTGAAATGGAGCAGGATACCCAAAATTGTTCTCCATTTTTTTTCTGATTACAGAGCTTCCCTTTCCACGTGTCAGTTTTGGTCATTGTTTTAAAAATTTGACCATAAGATTGTGTTGATTCGCCTGAAGCTTGAAAGACCTGGGGAGTATACCCAATTATCTCATTTCGCTTATAGCCTGTTATTTCAATGCATTTGGGATTTGCGTATTCAATTCTGTTTCTTGCGTCTGTCAAAAATAGGATATTAGGACTTTGCTCCATTGCAATGGATACTTTACGTAATGACGTTTCCGCTTTTTTTCTTTCTGAAATTTCTTGTTTCAGACGCTCAATATCTTTTTGTTTTTCCAGAATTGATGTCAATCGCGCTTGAAGAATAACTGGAGTGATCGGTTTACTGATAAAATCTGATGCACCGGCTTCAAAACATTCTGTCATCTTATCGGGATTACTTGATCCTGTGATCATGATAACAGGTATGTGCTGATAAGCTTTATTTCTTTTCAGTTGTTTGATCAGCGTTAACCCATTGATAATTGGCATATAAATGTCTAATAATATCAAATCAATGGATTCTTCTTCGATGATTTGAAAAAAATTGGCACCTTGAATTGCGGTAATGGGCGTTTCCCCAAAATTAGCAATTAAATTGGTGAGTAAATGAACAAATGTGGGATCATCATCAACAATAAGTATATTTGCCATAGTGTTATCTCATCATATTTAAGAGTTATTGTGCAGGAATTTCACGTTTTGCTGAAAGCATCTGAATTTGTTTTTGATATTCTTTGATGGCTTCAACAAAGGTTTCTTTTTTTTGATTGTATGTTTTAATATCTTTATTCAATTGTTCCGCTTGATCATTAAGATACTGGATTTGTTTTGAATTCTTTGGGCCCTTTTTTTGATCCAGCATTTCAATGGATTTCTTTTTTGCAACCAGTTGTTGATACTCTTTGTGCAAATCTTCTCGAATTTTTTTTATTTTATTACCAAGAACCTGAATCTGTAATTCTTTGGTTTCTGGTGGGGCGCCGGGTAATTTCTTTTCAGTATTTTCAATCGCCTGTTTGAGTTCTTCCTTGCTGTCGACTTTTTCCGATACATATTCTTTATATTTATCTGCTTTTTTCCGCTGATTTTCTGGGACTTCAGCAAGATTATCTGTAAAACGTAGAAAACCATTGGAATCTTTGTATTTGTAAAACTCTGCAAAACACAGTGATGAGACAAAGAGTATCAATCCAATGTTAATTATAGTTAATCGTTTATATTTCATTGTTTCACCTCCTTTTTCAAACTTATCTTATAAATTAATACGCTACCAAATACAGCATTATTTTTCAAGATATATAATTGATACAGTTCGTTTTATCAACAGAAAAATGTATGAATCGCCTGCTTTGGAATAACAAGATAAACGTCTTTTTCAATACAGAACGCATTATTGATAATTTCGCTTTTGGTCATGCTGACATGAATCAAAATATTATTAACATTAATATATAGATCGCAGTAAGAACCTTTGTCAATAATATCCTGTATTCTTCCAGAAAATGTATTGCAGTGTTTGGAATTCGGACGTGTGGAAAAAACTCGGGTATCTTCACCGCGAAAACAGATATAGTTGGCATCAGGCGTGATTGGTGAATTTAATTCCAATTCAAATGAATCTGTTTTTGCCAGATTTTTATCAATTTGGGCCTCAAACATATTCTTAAAGCCCATAAACCGAGCCACAAATGGCGTTTTTGGCGATGTAAAAAGCGCGTTAACAGAACCGCATTGCTCCAATGTGCCTTGATTAAGAATTGCGCCCCGCTCACCAAGAAAGAAGGCCTCAGCAAAATCATGCGTTACCATTAAAAAGGTGGTGTCTGTATTTTTATGCAGCATTTTCAATAGGTTTTGAATATCATCGCGAAAGCCTGGATCAAGGGAGGAGAGCGGTTCATCCAAAAGTACAACAGAGGGATTCACTGCCAACGCACGTATCAGTGCAATTCGCTGCTTTTCTCCACCACTCAAATTCTTAATTTTTCGATTAGAAAGATTGAGAATGCCAGTTTTGCTCATTAAATCACGAATTCTTTGCAAATCATCCGGCCCATGCTTATGATAGGCCAAACCATATTGAATATTTTCCATAACAGTCAAATGTGGAAAAAGCGCATAGTCCTGATAAACGATTCCAACTTTTCGCTTTTCAGGCGGCACATGGGTCATATCCTGGCCATTAATTATTATTTTTCCGCTGCTAATAGGAGTAATTCCTGCGATGGCTTCAACAAGAAGGGTTTTGCCAGAGCCAGTTGGTCCTAATAAAACAAAGAATTCGTGTTTCTTGATGTGAATATTGACATTATTTAAGGAAAAACCTGAAAAATGAATGCACAAATTATGTATTTGAATCATAGGTTTATATCTTTTCTTGAAATCAATCTTAACGCAATAAACAATAACAAACTGATCAAAATTAACAACACCGCGATGGGCTGGGAATATTTCAGTCCATATGATGTAAAACGTTCATAAATAAGAACTGGAGCAGTCATTGGATGGTAGGCGACTACAACGACAGCGCCAAATTCGCTGATGGCCCGCGCAAAACACATGATAAATCCAACAATAATTGAGCGAAAGGCCAATGGTAGAGTAATCCTAAAAAAAGTACTGCGAAATGAAGCTCCTAAACTTCTGGATACATTTTCCAGACGAACAGGAATTGCTTCAAATCCATTTTTCACTGTATTGATATAAAAGGGCATGCCAACAAAGGTGAGAACAATGACAATCCCACTGATTGTTCCCATCAAATAAACCCCCATACGATGCAGCAGCGCACCCAGCCAATGTTGTTTTCCAACAATTCCTAATATGGCAATACCGATGACCGGATGCGGAATTACAATTGGCAAATCAATGATTCCCTCTATAACACGTTTGCCAAAAAATGATTTTCTAGCCAATAGATACGCAAAAGGGGTTCCAATAATCAAGGCAATCAATGCTGCAATTCCAGATGTATACAAACTCAAACCGATCGCTTTTTGTATATCCGGGTCACGCATGCTTTCTAAAATTATCACCCATGAAGGCCCCAATAACAATTGAATGATCGGGGCCAGAATAAATAACGATACCGAAACACAGGAGATAATTGATACAATCAAAAATGGATCGTAATGACGTTTCATTAGTCTGTAACGACAACCCGATGTTTTAACATCTCAGGCAATTTTTCTTTCATTGCATTTGTTGGTACGCGGCATGGAATAAATGGCGGCTGCCCCATATTTTTCAGGATGGCAAGTCCGCCATCAGGATTAAGCAAATAATCCAGAAAAGTCACTGCTGCCTTTTTGTTGGGTGCGTCCTTGATCAAAGTGATACCATAGGTGCAAGATTTGCCAACACGCTGCAAAGTCGTTCCTGGTTTTTTGCCAGAGACATTGACCTTTGCCTGTGAATAATAAGAATCCAACTGATAATTACCCAGATTGATATGATCATCCAACTTGATAAATTGAAGCTTATGTTGAATGGCGACCGATAAGTATTCCCAAGCATAATCCATATTACCTGTTTGCAAAAGGGATATCAACTCCACCGACTTGGGACGAATATTTCTTTTTGGACGATTGGCAATCAAACGATCATACAGCCCGGGCACTTTGTAGTATTTCTCTGCGAGCTGAAGTACCATCAGGCTGCGGTAACCACATGGGTCCAGGTTCGGATCAGAATGTCCCCAGATAACCCCTTTTTTAGTCAATATATTATACCAGTTGGTGTTGTTAATTTCTGATGCATACTGACTTTTTTTGGTATAACACAGCACAAGTTGATTGCTGGCAAATCGAATATTCCAACTGGCATGGGATGGAATCAATGATTTATCAATCACGTTATAATCCGCTGATGCCATAATATCTGCTGTTTTACCAATTTCAGAAATCATGCGGGCCATCTTTGTACTTCCGCCAGCCTCACGCAGAATATCCAATTTCGGGTATTTGGATTCAAAATGTTTTTCCATCGCCGCAAATGGGACCGACAGACTGCCTGCATGAAAAATAACCAATTTCCCTGATGGACCTGCCATTGAATGTGTTATGTCTATGCCACTGAGGACAATCATAGCCAACAAGATAACACTTTGTAATTGTTTCATTTTTTTAAACCTCCGAATCATTTTAAGTTCATTCTTTATGTCGTATGTGGCATAATGTGGGATGTAAGTCAAGTAATAATTTAATAGGATTAGAGGGGTTAAAAATTGTGTTTACTTTTAATAATCACACAAACAAAGGAATTTTATAATTCCCCCCATAAGCCCCAAAAATGCGATTGATATCATCATGGTCCGACATATAAAAATCATTCTTTTGTGCAATATGCTTTTGAACCGCCTCAGTAAACCCACCGGTACAAATTACCCATAAGGCCACATCAGGAACATCCAGCCCCATGTCACGTTCTTCTTTTTGAAATGCTTTGGCAGCCTTTTCGAGTTTCCAGACCTGTTTCATCCCCATCGGTCTTTTGGTGTATTTGCATTCACATAGCCAGTATCGATTTTGACGCAGTTCTTTGGCAAAAATATCAATTTGATACTGTTTTGTCCGCATGGCTTTGACTATTTTGGTATTAACAGACTGAAACAAAGGCGCATACATTTTTCCAGATTTACCAAACCATTGGCTTTCAATGGGTTCGTCATTAAATTTCATCATGGTGACCTGAACCACCATTTCAAGAAATTTCCCTTTTAAGGTATTAAATTGATTCTGCTGGCTTAAATCCACTGTGGTCATGTCTTCCAGGTCATGTTCACAAACAAATTTAATATAGCGCATTAAGCAGATATCGTTAAATGAATAAAGTTTGGCCGCACTGCGAT
>Ga0272440_1000221_pt1 | contig 47946 bp, 38 predicted proteins | sample SSMMMBAug17_FD_192440 | JGI IMG/M metagenome (GOLD analysis project Ga0272440, IMG submission 192440) | Marine sediment archaeal communities from Little Sippewissett salt marsh, Falmouth, MA, United States - SSM-MMB-Aug17 | ecosystem: Environmental > Aquatic > Marine > Wetlands > Sediment ...
CCCTTTCAGGGCTAAGACACTACTATTATTCATATACCCAGGGCGATGCCCTGGGCTGGTATGTTGCCGCCCTTTCAGGGCTTAAAATAGTACCTCCCCAAAATCCGATATAATCAGTATTTATGATGTATCGGAAAAACAAAATCCTGCTTTATATTGGTTCAAGTACAGTTTCGCTTGCTAACGCGCGCGGCTCTGAAAATTTCGGCAGCATTTAATCTGAGCCGCGCGCGTTAGCAAGCGGGACTGTACTTAAAGCAAATATCAAACAGGCTTTCCAAAGACGCACAAAAGTTAGGCTAATCTAATATTTTCTCGAAGGGCACTATGTTTATTGAGATATTAGAAGAATAAACAGGATCATCAATGAAAAACAACAAAAGAAATATTTATTTAGAGATGCAAAACCTTGAGGATGCCAAATCTTTATGGCTTGATCATTTTATACAAAAAACTGTAGCAGAAAATATCCCTGTTGTTGATTCAGTAAGTCGCGTTTTGGCAAAGCCCATCTTTGCAAAACAATCTTCCCCCAATTATCATGCTGCTGCAATGGATGGCATTGCTGTTTTGGCTGAAACAACCTATGGTGCTCATGTGGATCGCCCCATCACTTTAAAACCAGACAAGGACGCTTTTTTTGTGAATACAGGAAATGTTATGCCTGATAATACAGATGCTGTTATTATGATTGAAAATGTTCTTAAAACAAAATCCGGTCATGTTTCTATTGAAGCCCCAGCCATTCCCTGGCAGCATGTCAGAAAAATGGGTGAAGATATTGTTGCTACAGAAATGTTATTTCCCCAAAATCATGTGATCACACCCTATTGTATTGGTGCCATGTTGTCTGGTGGTGTATTTTATGTTGATGTGAGAAAAAAGCCCAGAATTCTGGTTATTCCAACAGGTTCTGAATTGCTGGATTGGCAGTCAGAAAAAATTGTCAATCCGCCCAAAGGCAGTATTATTGAATCCAATGGCACCATGCTGAAACAATGTGTAATAGAATGTGGTGCCCAGGCCGATCGCCACGATATTGTGTCAGACAATGCTAATGAAATTCAAGAAATCATAGAGAAAACTATTTCCCATTATGATATGATTCTTCTGGTTGGTGGATCCTCGGCCGGTGAATCGGATTTTACCCGCACAGTGATTGAAAAAGCAGGTCAAATTCTATTGCATGGCGTCGCAATCATGCCAGGAAAACCGGTTATTTTGGGAGATGTTCAACAAACACCTATTGTTGGTGTTCCCGGATATCCTGTTTCGGCAATTGTCATTTTTGATCAGTTCATCCGCCCCATGATATACCAGATGATGGGTATCACCCCTCCCAAAAGAACCATACTGCCTGTTCAATTGACACGAAATATGCCATCAAGGCTTGGCATCGAAGAGTTCATTCGTGTAAAACTGGGAAAAGTGGGAGATAAGATTGTGGCCTCATCACTCCCACGAGGCGCAGGTGCAATAACTTCATTCACTCAGGCTGATGGCCTTATCCGCATTCATAGCCATTCAGAAGGCTTGAAAGCCAATGATAAGGCTTATGCAGAACTACTTCAGTCTGAATTCACTATAGAAAATACAATTATGGCGGTGGGAAGTCATGACAATTCACTGGATATTTTGGCTGATCAAATCAGCCAAAAATACCCTGGTATCAAGCTGGCTTCCAGTCATGTTGGAAGCCTTGGCGGGTTGCTGGCACTGAAACGTGGCTCTTGCCATCTGGCAGGTACACATTTGCTGGATACTGATGATGGTTCTTATAATACCAGCTATATCAAAAAATATTTATACCATATGTCAGTTCGCTGTATGCATCTGGTTATGCGCGAACAAGGCTTAATTATTCAAAAGAATAATCCGAAAAATATTCTTAGTATCGCTGATCTCAAACGAAAAGATATTCAAATGATTAACAGGCAAGCCGGATCAGGTACACGAATTTTATTGGACTACTTGTTGCAAAAGCATAAGGTTCAACCTGATGAAATATCCGGATATCTCTTGGATGAGTTCACACATATGGGGGTTGCAGTAAATGTCCTCAGTGGTGCTGCTGATGTTGGTATGGGAATATTGTCAGCAGCCAAAGCACTGGACTTGGACTTCATTCCCATTATCCGGGAACAATATGATTTGGTGATTCCAGATGAATATTGGGAAACATCATTGATCCAGGGGCTTGTAACAATTGTCCGCTCTCAAGAATTCCAAAAAAGAGTTCTCGAATTGGGTGGATATCACACAAATAGAACCGGAGAAATATTGGAATGATCAATTTTGAGATAAATATAAATTTTTAGGTGTTTTTCATGAAATACTATTTTAAAAAAAAATTATTCGTTATATGCATTATCATTTTTTCAACGCTTCAGGGGATGCAGGCATATGGAGAGCGTGATAAATATATTCTCCGCATCGCAACCATGGCTCCTAAAGCTGTCGGGTGGTCAAAGCATATCCGGGAGATTATCAATCCGGTTATTCGAAAAGAAACGAATCATGAAGTTCGTTTAAAATTTTATTGGAATGGACAACTTGGTGAAGAGGAAGATTATGTCCGAATGATTAAATCTGGTGAATTAGATGGTGCTGCATTTTCTGCGCATGGCACTCTACTGGCCTGTCCTGAAATGACAGTTATGGAACTTCCTTTTTTATTTCAGAACTATGATGAAGTGGATTATATTCGCAAAAAAATGTTGGATAAATTTGATCGAATCGCTGAAAAAAATGGTTTTAAGTTGATTTTTTGGACCGATCAGGATTTTGATCAAATATATTCAACCAAATATCCTTTGGTTCGACTTGCAGATTTTCAAAAATCAACCTTTGTTTCATGTTTTGGATCACTGGAAAAGTCTGTATTGGAATCTTTTGGTGTAAACCCCATCGTGAGAACAATCAAACAGGGCGCAACTGATATCAGAAATGACAAAATGAATGCCTTTATTGCGCCAGCCTTGTGGGTGGTTGGCAGCCAAATATATCCGAAGGTCAAATATATCAATCCCATGAAAATACGCTACTCACCATCAACATCATTGGTTGCGCTGGATGTCTGGAAACGAATACCTTTAAAATATCGAAAAAAAATCCAATTGGTCAGAAATAATGAAATGGTGCAGTTTTGTAAAAAGAATCGCCAGGACAGCTTGCGTGCCTATCAAGCAATGGTCAAATATGGGGCCAGATTATCAACAATGGATCCTGATGATTTTAAAATGATTCAGGATCGGTGTCGTTCTTTATGGTATCGCCTTGCAGGTAAACTTTATGATAAACAGACGCTTGAAACTATTTTAAAACATCTCGCAGAATATCGCGATCGGATTGAGCGTGTCAAGTCATGGAAATTGTCTGATTGATCAGACGCTGAAGGTGTATTCAGACAAGTCAGATTTTTCCAACTTGTCTGTTTCATATAATTGGGCAAGATTTAATTGTTTATTGTTTTAAAGTTTGACAACTATTTTCCAAGCCACTTTTTGACAACATCCGGATGCTCTTTCAAATAGCGCTTTGCATTCTCATAAGGATCCGCATCATCCAGGGTATTCCATCCCATGACAGTTTGAAGCCCATTTTCCGGCCATTTGAATCTTTTCAAAAACGCATATACCTCAGGCTTATTCTTTTTTAAATCTTTATGGACAATGGTTTGAATCTGTTCTTCATCACCATAGATTTTTTTAGGATCAGCCAGATACTTCAATGGCCATCGTGCAAATTTCCAGTGAGGCGACCATCCAGTAACAACTACCCATTCCTTGCGTTTGTAAGCATTGGCAATTGATGCTGTCATGATTGCGCCAGAACCTTCCATCAATCGCATGTTCGTCAGGCCATACTCTTTTAAAACCTTTTCAGTTGCAGACATGAGACCGGCTCCTGGATCAATTCCAATTATTTTTCCACCAAATTTATCCGCATGGGCATTCAATTCCCCAATGGAATTGATTGTTACATATTTAGGAACAACGAGGCCGATTTTAGCCCCAGAGAATAATGTCCCCGCAATTTCAACATTTTCTTTTACCCCATTAAGATACGATTTATGGGTGCTTGGCAACCAGGCAGTAACAAAGCCATCGACATTACCTGTCGCAGTTGCTTGCCACATAGCTGCGGCAGAAACAGCCATTTCTTTGACACGATAGCCCATTTTTTCCTGTAATACAGCTTTAACGACATTTGTGCTTGCTGTTGCACAAGCCCATTCCACATAAGCCAGTTTCACTTTTTTTCCTGCATGTGCAGAAGAGACAGAAATGATCATCACCAGACTTAATAAAATAAAGCCCATTTTTTTTAATGTGTGTTTCATAAATAATACTCCTTTTACTTCTTTTGTTTTTCAGTTTTGGCAATTTGCTGAGTAATACGATCCAGTATAATCGCCACAATAACTACGCCCAATCCGGCTTCAAAACCATCACCTGGTTTGAAACGTTGGATGGCTTTCCATACTTCACTTCCCAATCCACCAGCACCAATCATTGCAGCAATAACAACCATTGACAGAGATAGCATGATGGTTTGATTGATCCCTGCCATAATCGTTGGCATGGCCAAAGGCAGCTGCACTTTAAATAATTTTTGTGGCCGACTCGAACCAAAAGAATCGGCAGCTTCAATCAGTTGCTCAGGTAATTGTCGAATTCCCAAGCATGTCAAGCGAATAGCCGGCGGCATGGCAAATATGACTGTTGAAAAAGTTGCTGATACTGGTCCCAAGCCAAAGAATGGAATGGCAGGTATCAAATATACAAAGGCTGGCATTGTTTGCATAAAATCCAATATTGGCATGATTATGCGATATACATTTGTGTAAAGTGCTGAAAAAATGCCAAGGGGAAGTCCTATTCCAACAGCAATGGATGTTGATATCAAAACCAATGAGATAGTTTCCATGGTTGGCTCCCACAGACCCATATTCCAAATCAGTAACAGCCCAAAAAATGCCAACAGACCATTATTGCGGTTGCCAATCATCCAGGCTAAGAGCGTTATCGCTAAGATAATAACGATTGGATTAAAAAAAAGCAAGCTTGAAACAAGCATTTCATACAAATATTCCATCATATCTGATATTGCACGGGTTATGGGTGAAAAATTATCTGATAAAAAGTCAATACCGAGTTCCACAGCTTTTGCAATATCGAGTTTTGGAACACCAGCAGTACTGATTGCTATCGTATTATATTCCATTATAAAATTCCTTTTGTTTATTTTGCCAGTTCGGCAATTAATGATCCTCGAACTATGATACCAACCAGATTGGATTTCTCGTTTACCACTGCAACAGGAAATCGAATTTTGGCCAGATCTCCAATAAAGTCCTGAACAGGTGTTTCAGGTGTAACTTTTTGAATGTCTTCTTTCACAATACTATCCAATGTTTTTTCACCGCGCTCAATAGCTTTCGCAGCATCTTCAGCATGAACAACGCCACGAAGCTCATGATTTTTGGTCAATAAAAACAATGAAGATATTCCTTCTTCATCCATTTTACGAAGCGCTACACGTGGGCCATCTGTATAATATCCGACTGTTCGCGGTTTTCGCATAACAGTCTGCGCTGTAAACACTTTTGTTTTGTCAACATCTTCAACAAACTTTTCAACATATCGGGTTGCAGGTTGCGTTAATATTTCTTCACCTGTACCTTCCTGTACCTTTCGACCATCTTTAAGCAATATAATTCGATCACCCAGTTTGAGGGCTTCATCAAGATCGTGGGTAATAAATAAAATGGTCTTACCTAAAGTTTTTTGCAAGGCAATTAATTCATCCTGCATTTCTCTTCGAATTAATGGATCCAAAGCACTGAAAGCCTCATCCATTAAAAGAATGTCAGGATCCAGTGCAAGGGCTCTGGCAAGTCCGACACGTTGTTGCATGCCACCAGACAACTCATCTGGATAATTATTTTCCCATCCAGTCAAGCCAACAAGTTCCAATGAATTCATGGCACGATTGCGTTGTTCTTCTGGATCGGTTTTACGAATCTCAAGACCATATTCAACATTTCTCAATACAGTTCGATGGGGAAACAAAGCAAAGTTTTGAAACACCATACCAAATTTCGTGCGTCGGCACTCTCGAAGGCCCTCACTTTTAAGAGAAACAACATCAATGTCATCAACAATAATCTTACCTTGCGTGGGCTCAATCAATCGATTGACACATCTTATCAAGGTAGATTTTCCACTACCTGAAAGCCCCATAATTACGAGAATTTCGCCTTCCTCTACATTAAATGAAATATCTCCAATTCCAACTGCCTGACCGGTTTTTGCGAGAATATCATCTTTAGTCATCCCCTCCTGAAATAATTTAAGCGCTTTGGCTGGATTATTTCCAAATATTTTGTACAGATTTTGTACCTCAATTTTTGTCATTTTCATCATCCTTTACGTTTTTTGATCACAAACAAGTGAAGGGCGCATTTCAAAAAAGATAAATTTTATTCGCCCTGAAAGGGCTGAACAAAATTCTACAGGGCAGCACTCTGGGTATTGCATTATAATGATTTGAGCCCTTAAAGGGCGACACATATATTACAATAATTAATGATAGCTCATTTATGTAGAGCCCTTGCAGGGCTTAAAAATTTTTTTATATTTCCCCAGGGCGTTGCTCTTAGATGGTTTGTTACGCCCTTTCAGGGCTAAGAATAATGACCTCTTTTTTTGGATGCGCCCACAAGTGAACAGCGCTTAGGAATGCTCTGAAAATAAGTTCCCTTTTTAATGTTGACCGGCTGGATTCCAATTCTTTAGATTTGTGCACTATATCTATTCAATGTTAACGCCAGTTTTCAAAATAGGGGAAATTATTTTCAGAGCATTCTTTAATAATTTTGAAACAAAATATTGTTCACAAAATTTAGCCGTTTGAACAATTTATTTTTAATGCAAAATATATTTATATTACAACATGTCAGCATAAAATTGTCAAGTATTTTTAAACTATTGATAATTTTAACTATTTTGTTTTATGATAAAAAAATATTCCGAAATTATACAAAAAATTTATATAGAAAACTAAATAAAAAGATGATGATTTATGAAGAGAAAAATTTATATTTAGATTTTGTTAGCGGGGATTCCCAAAAGTTGTGTCCAGTTATTGTTCGTATCGAACGATAAACATAATAATAATCGTGTTCTTTCAATAAACATGCGTACCGAAAGGACACACATAATCAAAAAAATTATGAATCCTTTGGTTTTAGTCTTGAAAAAAAAAAGGAGTCAGGGTAGTGTTCAAATTCCAATTAATTCTGGGCGCATTTCAAATCTGACAAGTCGAACATGTTGGACAGTTCAGATATGTCCGATTTTAAAAAACTTGACCGGCTTTTTTATAATAATTGTAACAAAAGGCAAAGGAGATAAGATGACAATGTCATATTGGCCTGATGATTATATCTCAAAAAAGAAATCAGCAGAAGATGCCATAAAAATGATTCCATCAGGTAGAAGAATTTTTATTGGTTCATCATGTGGTGAACCACAATATTTGGTAAAAACACTTGTGGAGAATGTAAACCTGTTTTCAGATCTCGAAATTGTTCGCTTGTTAAGTTTGGAAACATCACCAATATCTGTTGCTGCAAAAGAGGATAAAGGGCATCATTTTAATATACGAAATATTTACCAGGGTTCCGCAGAAACACGAAGTTTATCGTATCTCAAACCTTTTATTACCCCTATGAATCTGTCTGCAGTGCCTGATTTATTCAAAAAGGGGCGATTACCGATTCATGCCGCGCTTGTTCAGGTCACACCACCTGATGATTTTGGCTGGATGAGTCTGGGCATCTCTGTTGATGTATGTCTATCAGCTGTTCATGCAGCCAATTTAGTGATTGTTCAAGTAAATGAGAATATGCCCAGGGTTATGGGTCATAGCTTTATCCATGTAAATGATGTAGATGTTATCGTTGAAAAAGAAGAATCTTTGCTAACAGTTGGCAATGTTCCGGAATTTGATGCAGCTTACAAAATGGCAAAAATCGTTACACCATTTATAGATGATGGATCTACATTACAATTGGGATTGGGGGCATCACCACAATCCATACTGGTTGCCCTTGCACATAAGAACGATTTGGGAATTCACACACAGTTTGTTTTTGATGGTATCATGGACCTGGTTGCATTGGGGGTGGTCAATAATCGAAAAAAGGGATTGAATGAAGGAAAAATTGTTGCCAGCAATGCCATTGGATCAACATATTTTTATGAGTATTTGCATAACAATCCCTCCATTGAGTTTCATCCATCAGATTATGTCAGTAATCCTTCAATTATAGCACAACATAATCAGATGGTTTCCATAAATATGGCCCGTGAAATAGATTTAACAGGGCAGGTTGCCGCTGATGCCTTTGCATTGAATCATTTTTCAGGCGTAACAGGGATTTTGGATTTTATGCGCGGGGCTGCAATGTCACGTAATGGTAAAGCAATCGTATTGATTCCATCAACCCGACAAGATGAATCTTCAAGTCGAATTGTACCGAGCCTGGATAGTACTTCAGTTGTGATACCGCGTGCTGATGTTTATTATGTTATCAGTGAGTATGGTGCAGTGAATCTTCATGGAAAAAATCTCGAAGATCGTGCCATTGCAATGATAAGCCTTGCGCATCCCAATTTCAGAGACAAACTATTTCAGAAGGCTGTTGATTTGGGATATATTACAAAGAATCGATCCTTTACTGAATCATCAACAGGTGTTTATCCGGTTCATATGGAAGAAACAATTACCTTATATAATGATGATATCCGGTTTCGTCCAGCCAAACCCGTTGATGTCCGCCGCATCCAGGAACATTTCTATAATTTGGACAAGGAAAGCGTTGTCGCACGATTTTTTCATCAAAAAACCAGTTTTTTTAGAGATGATGTTGAAAACATGTTCCAGGTTGACTATATTAAAAATATGACGATTGTTGCTATTACAGGTGACTTTGGCTTTGGAAAAATAATTGGCGTCGGCATGTATTCTCTTGAACAGAATCGAAATGTTGCTGAAATTGCTTTTTCTGTATCCAAGGAATTCCAAGGCAAAGGGATTGCCAGTATGATTCTTTTGAAATTGGTTGATGCTGCCAGAGAAAATGGTATCTCTGGACTTATTGCTTATACTGCGCCGACCAATAAAGGAATGATCAAATTATTCAAAAAAATTCCTTATCATGTAACGACTTCCTTTGATGAAGATATGTTGATGCTTGAATGCTATTTTGAGGCAACGACTACTTAGGCATACTCGAAAAACACTTTTATTAGCGGCAATGATAAAACAAAAATTTATCACACAGACAGAAAGGAAAATTAAATGCAAGAAACAGCAACCCTTACAATTGGTGATAAAAAACTAGAGCTGCCAGTCATTATTGGCAGTGAAGGTGAAAAAGCGATTGACATAAGATCTTTAAGAAAAGAAACTGGTTTTATTACCATGGATTCAGGCCTTGCAAATACAGGTATTTGTCAAAGCGAAATAACCTTTATGGATGGTGAAAAAGGAATACTGCGATATCGTGGTATTCCTGTTGAAGAACTCGCACAACACTCAACTTTTGTAGAAACAGCATATCTATTGGTCAATGGTTCATTGCCAACAAAAGAACAATTCAGTGAGTTTAGTAATTTATTAACTGATCAATCATTGGTTCACGAAGATCTAAAGGCTTTTTATGGTAATTTTCCATCGCGATCGCATCCCATGGGAATATTATCATCAATGGTCAATGCATTACGAAGTTTCTACAAAGATCTAAAAATTCATAATGAGGAAGCCATTAACATTACCCTGGCACGTTTAATGTCGAAAGTTCGAACCATGGCAGTCATGTCATACAAAATATCGCGGGGTCATACTGTTGCATATCCAAAACCAGAATACTGCTATTGTACCAATTTTCTATATCTCCTCTATCATAGTCCAGTACGTGATTTTGACATTAATCCGAAGCTTGTAAAAGCATTAAATGTGTTTTGGATACTTCACGCAGATCATGAACAGAATTGTTCGACCTCAGCTGTACGTCTTGTGGGAAGTGGGCGTGTCAATTTATATGCTGCAATTTCAGCCGGTATTTCTGCTTTATGGGGCCCCCTTCATGGCGGCGCGAACCAGGCAGTTATTGAAATGCTCAGTGAGATTCAAGAAAATGGTGGTGATATTAAACCTTACATTAAGCGTGCAAAGGACCGAAAAGATCCCTTTCGATTAATGGGATTTGGACATCGGGTTTACAAAACCTATGATCCAAGAGCAAAAATTATCAAAAAAATATGCCATGAATTACTTGAATCCCTGGAAATAAATGATCCATTACTTGATATTGCGCTTGATCTTGAAAATGCGGTTTCAAAAGATCAATATTTTATCGACCATCATCTATACCCCAATGTAGATTTTTATTCTGGAATTGTTCTCAGGGCAATGCGCATTCCGACCAATATGTTTACAGTTATGTTTGCTTTGGGTAGAATGCCAGGTTGGGTTGCACAATGGAAGGAAGATGCTGACAATCCAAATTGGAAACTGTATCGCCCCCGACAAATCTATATTGGATCTAAACAACGTCACTATGTACCCATTCATGAAAGGTAATTGTGAATGAAATATGATATATTACACAATCAGATTTTTCATTGGGATGGTTTCGGCGGAATATTAAAATTGGCATCAGGCAATTGTATGCTTCGTATCGTTCAACTAAAAAAAACTAACGTTGCTTTTGTGAAACCCTATATTGTTATTACTGAAGATACTCCTCCTGATGAGCCATCAAAAAAAAATCAAAAACTCAGTATGCGTAGTTGTTGCGCACATATTGCAACCTGCGTTACCCAACAATTTTTAATTGATCCCAATCGTATGTTCTTTTTGGAATACTATCCAGAATCAATCTATGGCGTAAATAATGAAAAATTTATTCCAGAACAGTATGATGTTGTTAGTTTTGTCTGGGAAGACAAAAAAGCATTTCAACCTTCTTTTAGAGTATTGAAATCCCCTGTATTGGATCAAGTAAAAACAATTCATCAAGAATTGAAAGAAAATAAGGAAACATAACCTATTATGAGCATTAATATTGTTGAAAAAATAGACAGACTGGTACCTGTCCGCCATGTTTTGGTCAGTGTATCTGATAAAAGCGGATTGGACATTTTTATTCCGGAATTGATAAATATTGTTCCTGATATTCAAATCATTTCCACCGGAGGAACATTTGAAAGAATAAAGGAAATATTGAAATCAGAACAAAACCTGGTGAAAATTTCAAAGGTTACAGGTCAACCAGAAACCCAGGGCGGCCTTGTCAAAACCCTTGATTTTAAAATATATCTTGGGCTTCTCACAGAAACTTACAACGATGATCATCAAAAAGACCTGGAACGTACACAGGCATCAACCATTGACATGGTTGTTGTTAATCTTTACCCCTTTAAAGAAACTGTTGCAAAAGAAGGCGTCACAATTGAACAGGCACGTGGCAATATCGATATTGGCGGGCCATGTATGATTCGGGCATCAGCTAAGAATTTTTTGCGTGTGGCATCAGTGGTGGATCCTTCAGATTATGGAGATATTATTGACGATATTCGAAAAAATGATGGTTCCACTTCACTGGAGACAAGGTTCAAACTGGCACAAAAAGCCTTTGGCCACACACATGAATATGATGCTAACATTCATAAGTTTATGAATGAACAATTATTTGAAGATGTTTTATCATGCTACAGGGACCAGGCACTCTAAAAAAAGAGGTATTTTTTAGCCTTAAAAAAAGAAAATACAGCCCGGGACCTGTTCTGATTTGATATCGTTGTGGCTACTTATTTTTTATAAGTTGCCACAACGCTTGTTTGTATGCCACCACGTGGTGTAAAGTTCCCTGTAATCATCATTTTTTTGGGCTTGACCTTTTCAATTAGATGATCAAGCATGACATTGACGAGATGTTCATAAAAGACACCCACATTTCTGTATTGAAGCAAATAATACTTTAAAGATTTCAACTCAACAATGGACTGATTGGGAGTATATTGAATTTGAATCATAGCAAAATCTGGCAAGCCAGTCATAGGGCATAAGGATGTAAACTCGGGTTGTTCTATCTTGATATCAATATCTCTTTTACCGAAGTAATTATAATCAACCACTTCCAATACACTTGATTTAATATCTTTGAGATCTTTGATCGTTTCAGATGTTTTTGTCATTTAACAAACCTCCAAAATAATAAAAATATTTATGTACAGAATAAAATTGCTTATCAAATAAGAAAATATGTAAAATAGTTTATAAAATTAAGTTGAGAACGACTTTTTTCATGCCTTATTCTGACATATGAACAATATTTAATTGACCATTATCATTATTTACTTTAAAAATACCACCTTTAGATAAATAAGAAATAATTCGATCTTTATAGTTTTCTCCATTATGTAAAGATCTATACAAATATTTACTAAACAGAGAGAATTCAATCAGATTATATGGTAAGCCAAGTTTCCATGCAACAAAAGGAAAGCTGACCTGGTCACGTTTACTGTAAGTTCTCACATGCATCCACCATTCTTCCATTGCGATAATGAGTTTTTTTTCATTATGGCGTCTGAAAACAGAACATGTTCCTGGAATACAATTGTCATTATCTACATAACCCATTGAATAGTATAAATCTCTTTGAAATTCTAGTTTTCGAGTTAAATCCTTTTTCAGTTTAATACAAGTCGCCACTTCATCTCTTACAGATTTAATATTTAATGGATGCTTGAACATAGCAATGGTTGAATTATTCAAATGAATATTTAATAAATCAGAAATATTATTTTTGATTAAAATATTACCATCAACCCAAATGCTTATGTCATATGATGGAAAGAATCTATGAGGTAATAATTTAACATAACGCGTAAGAAACGTTCTGTCTTCAAAATATTCCTGAAAAGGTAAAATTTCCCATACATTACTTTTAAGAGATTGATTATCTGTAAAACAAACATAATCATAATCTTTGTTAAGGTATTCAGGCGATTTTAAGCAGTCATATTCGCCTGAAATAGCAGTATAAACAACTATTTTTTTTTTCATATTATTATGCTTTCAATTTTTATATAATATAATTATTTGAAATTTATAGAATCATAAAAGATTTTCCACTTGATATTGACGAACTTAGTTTCGATCATGAGATGGATGCAATCATTATTGTATGATATTTTTATTAACATACTTTAACAGTCCAATACCACAGTTATGTACAGCACATGAAAAAAGTACAAAATTATCAAGTATCGTGTCAATTAATCTTCTATCATTTTCTGAATGAAATTCCAGTAAAATGTAATCTATATCATGCAATCTTTTTCGGATACTTTCAAGAATTTGTACTTCACTACCTTCAGTATCAATTTTTAAAATATCAATATGTTCAATATTCAAATTGTTAAAAGCGTCATCAGCATTCAAAACCTGAATTTCAATTTTATTGTTATAAGCTGTTTTTCTTGAAAGATTATTAAGTAATCGGTTTTCACCTGTACTTTTGGGATGGAGATCAATCCATCCTTTACCACTTTTATTGGATAATGCAATGGGTTGTATATGAATATTTGTAAATAATGTTGTGTTTTTGTTAAGTAGTTCTATTGTAGCAGGTACAGGTTCGAAACAATAAATCGTAGCTGCTGGATTTATCATTTTCGAATACAATGCAAAACAGCCTACGTTTGCACCAATATCTACTATAATACTATTTGATCTAGGTTTGTATTTTTGAGAAATTTCATAGCATCTATCTTCAACAACATCTTTAATTCGAAATATTTCATTTTTTGGTATTGTAAAAGGCAATTCAAAATGTTCACCATTTTGTTTTTGGCATAATAATTTTAATGTTACCAGAGATGATGGATATTTATTATTTTTTCGCATATTAATCTAATTTTTGTTAGGATGAATAAAAAAACACTCACTAAGGGCGCATTCCCAAAAAGTCGGAAATTCGGTTTCTTAGCCCTGAAAGGGCGGCAACATACCAGCCCAGGGCAACGCCCTGGGTAAAAATTCACCAAAGATATAGCCCTGAAAGGGCGTTACATTTTTTTCTTTAATTGTTTGCAGATGTAGCGCCCTTTCAGGGCTAAAACCAAGGCTATCATCTACCCAGGGCGTTGCCCTGGGCTGGTATGCTGCAGCCCTTTCAGGGCTAAGAAACCGAATTTCCGACTTTTTGGAAATGCGCCCCTCACTAAAGCCCTGAAAACTAGTTTCCTATTTAGAATTATGTTCGTTTTGAACGACTGGCGTCCTTCAAAGCATTTTCGACGTATTTTCAACTAATATGAAGGATGCCATTAATACAGGGCGTATGTTCAAGTTGGGGCACATGTTTGCTCTTTGACCAAAACCAAATTCCTACCAATGACCGAAACCAATGTAGGGGCGAACCTTATGTTCGCCCCTACATGTCAAAAAGAGCGTTATGGCCACAAATAACAGCCATATTGTATGTAGAATTGTTATATTTTTAATGGGTTAGCCTGGTCCAACCCGTCCTGTTATTTTTGAACGTGCAGTTAATCGTTTGATCTGTTCCTGGATGCCGGTTGACATTTCTAGAAAAATATCTTTTTGAATGATATTTTTTTCGTATAACTCTTGCAATGTCTGTAATTTGCCTTTTAGAAGTCCCTTTTTTTCACCTTTTTTTTCACCTCTTTTTTCACCTCTTTTTTCACCCCTTTTTTCACCACGTTCTTCACCGATATTTATATAATGTTCAGTAATTGTTGTTGCAGCAAACGACATATTTACCTCCTTTTTAATTCTTGATAATGTTTGCTGAGGAATTTTTCGATAATAATCTACAAATTGCTCAACCAACAGCAATTGATCATCTGTCAGGCTGTCTTTCATTTCATGGACTGTTTGATAGATATCTCGTATGATATCCTCACGTGAGATATCAGTATCATCAGCCTTTAAAGCCAGTAATTTGCATAAAAGCGACTTTTGCTGGATTAGATTTTTGCTTTTTTCCTTGTTGACCTTGATGATATCAAATTCATGATACAACTTTTTCTTATCTTTGGTAAATGCATACCAGTATGATTTGGGTAATGGTTTTCGCCATTTGGCATCATCAGTGTAAACAACAATACTCCAGATCGGCATTTGCTTTAAAAGCCCCGTAGCATAGATATTGAAACACCCTTTCTCTCATATCACTGCGCTTACTTTCCAATTCAATATGAATGATGACCTGATGCCAGACCTTATCAATTTCCATTTCAACTGCAATAAACAAATCACATTTAAGACTTTCTGCTAGTGCCTTATATTTACTGATGAATTCTTTATCAATAAATGAGAATTCTCCAATGGTGATATCAGGAAAATAATGAGCGAAAAAATCGACTAAAAATGCAGATATTAACCATTTGAACAGGGCGTCATGTGATTTTGGATTCTTTTGCTTTATGTTCTTTTTTTTTGATGGCATAACATTCTTTCCGGTTTTCATTTATTATAAGGAAATTTTTTAACTATAGAAAAATAAAAAGAATTAAGAATCATGTCAAGAATATTTTGATTTGTTTGAAATGTACTCAGGATATTCTATAACGTTCTTTTTGGGGTCAAAAAGTGCTTTACAGCCACAAATAACAGCCATGTTCCATGTTTTATGTTTTATGTAGAATTGTTATATTTTAATGGGTTAGCCTGGTCCGACCCGTCCTGTTATTTTTTGAACGTGCAGTTAATCGTTTGATCTGTTCCTGGATGCCGGTTGACATTTCTAGAAAAATATCTTTTTGAATGATATTTTTTTCGTATAACTCTTGCAATGTCTGTAATTTGCCTTTTAGAAGTCCCTTTTTTTCACCTTTTTTTTCACCTCTTTTTTCACCTCTTTTTTCACCCCTTTTTTCACCACGTTCTTCACCGATATTTATATAATGTTCAGTAATTGTTGTTGCAGCAAACGACATATTTACCTCCTTTTTAATTCTTGATAATGTTTGCTGAGGAATTTTTCGATAATAATCTACAAATTGCTCAACCAACAGCAATTGATCATCTGTCAGGCTGTCTTTCATTTCATGGACTGTTTGATAGATATCTCGTATGATATCCTCACGTGAGATATCAGTATCATCAGCCTTTAAAGCCAGTAATTTGCATAAAAGCGACTTTTGCTGGATTAGATTTTTGCTTTTTTCCTTGTTGACCTTGATGATATCAAATTCATGATACAACTTTTTCTTATCTTTGGTAAATGCATACCAGTATGATTTGGGTAATGGTTTTCGCCATTTGGCATCATCAGTGTAAACAACAATACTCCAGATCGGCATTTGCTTTAAAAGCCCCGTAGCATAGATATTGAAACACCCTTTCTCTCATATCACTGCGCTTACTTTCCAATTCAATATGAATGATGACCTGATGCCAGACCTTATCAATTTCCATTTCAACTGCAATAAACAAATCACATTTAAGACTTTCTGCTAGTGCCTTATATTTACTGATGAATTCTTTATCAATAAATGAGAATTCTCCAATGGTGATATCAGGAAAATAATGAGCGAAAAAATCGACTAAAAATGCAGATATTAACCATTTGAACAGGGCGTCATGTGATTTTGGATTCTTTTGCTTTATGTTCTTTTTTTTTGATGGCATAACATTCTTTCCGATTTTCATTTATTATAACTCGATATTCAAGTTTTTCTTGCAAATTACCGCCAGAGCTCGTTCCCACGCTCTGCGTGGGAATGAATCTGGGACGCTCTGCGTCCCTTGCACTTATGTTTCAGATGTACAAAAACAGGACGCAGAGCTTCCAGGATGCATTCACACACAGAGCGTGGGAACGAGCGGTAGCTATCTGGAAAAAACTTGAACATCAAGTATAAGGATTTTTTTTAACTGGAAAAATAAAAAGAATTAAGAATCATGTCAAGAATATTCTGATTTGTTTGAAATGTACTCAGGAAATCCCATAACGCTCTTTTTGGGGTCAAAAAGAGCGTTATAGCCACAAATAACAGCCATTTTTTTTGTAGAATGGTTATATTTTAAATGGGTTAGCATGGTCCGACCCCGTCTTGTCTTGCAAAAGATATAGACAACACGACGCTTTTTCTGTATAGTTATAGTCAATAAATGAAGGTTGATACTGTCCAAGATAGGACTTCAAATGCTTACATTTAAATAGACTTACCTGTTTTTTATATTAATTTGGGAGGAGATCACACTATGGCACGATACAAATGTAAAATATGTTCATATATTTATGATGAAAGTAAAGAAGGTGTTAACTGGCATGACCTTCCTTTCAATTGGTTGTGTCCTGTATGCCAGGCGCCAAAGTCAGCTTTTGAATTCATTGAAGAATCACAGAGAATCGGTGATCAAACTGAAAAAAACCAAACAACCATTTCAGATGTGATGATAGAAACAATGGTGCAATGGGGAATTAAGCATGTTTTTGGCATGGTTGGACATTCTAATCTTGGACTCGCTGAAGCCATTCGAAAACAATGTGAAAAAGAACGTTTAACCTATATTGGTATTCGACATGAAACTTCAGCAGCTTTTGCGGCATCAGCTTATGCGAAATTATTAGACAAACCATCAGCATGCTTGACCATTGCAGGACCGGGTGCAACAAATCTAATTACCGGATTGTGGGATGCGAAACTAGATCGCGTTCCTGTTCTGGCGTTAACTGGACAGGTGGATTTACAATTTTTAGGTTCGGGTTCATTTCAGGAGGTTAATCTATCAGCATCCTTCGAACCTGTCTCTTGCTTTAGTCAGACTGTTCTTTCACAAAGTAATCATACAGAGTTAATGAATCTTGCGATTAAGCATGCCATTCTCGAACGAGGCGTTTCTCATTTAATATTTCCCAATGAAATCCAGGAAATGCCAGTAAAACAACAGCCAGTAGTCGTAGATCCATCGAAACGACTCCCTGCTTTAAATATCATACCTCCTGAAAAGTCTATTGCTAAGGCTTTAAAAATGATACGAATGGCTAAAAAGCCTGTTGTAATTGTGGGTTATGGCTCCAAAACAGGTATGAATAAAATCAAAGATTTTGCTGAAACATTTCATATGCCGGTGATTACAACCTTTAAGGCAAAAGGGTTTATTCCTGATGATCATCCATTGGCCTGCGGCGTTTTGGGACGAAGTGGAACTCCTGTTGCCAGCCATTTTATGACACAGTCTGATTTATTGATAGTCTTTGGCGCATCATTTTCAAAACATACAGGAATATTAAAAGATAAACCAACAATTCAAGTAGATTATGACCCATTAACATTGGGCAAATTTCATGAGATTTCAATACCAATTCTGGGAGAAATAGAGACAACTGTCAGCATCCTCATAGATGAATTAAAAAATGATGCCCCGAAAATTGACCAAACAGCCATACTGGCAGACCATTGGAATAAGTGGCGTTTGGAAAAACAAAATCGTGAAAATCAAGATCAGGGCAATGGTTTAAACTCAGCAGCTGTATTTGCAGCCATGACCAGGCATGTCCCACAAAATGCAGTTATTACAGTTGATGTTGGTGATAACACATATTCTTTTGGTCGCTATTTTGAGTGCCAATCGCAATCCATATTAATGTCGGGTTATTTGGGTTCTATTGGATTTGGTTATCCTGCAGCAATTGGTGCCTGGGCTGCTGAACCTAATAGACATATATTTTGTATCACTGGTGATGGTGGTTTTGCGCAGTATATGTGTGAGATGACAACAGCTGTAAAGTATGGCATTCCCATAAAGCATATTTTGCTAAATAATTTACAACTGGGAAAAATTACAAAAGAACAGCGCCAAATTAATAAAACAGTCTGGGAAACAGACCTTCACAATCCGAATTTTTCCAAATATGCCAATAATTGCGGCGCATTGGGTATTCGAATTGAGAACAAATCTCAGCTTGATGAAGGATATGAAAAAATAATGAAACATAATGGACCTGCCATGTTGGAAATCATGACAGATCCGGAACTAATTTAAATACCAAACCATTATAGGAGTAAAATCAAATGGACAAAAAACTAAAACAAGTATGTGTATGTCATAATTGTGGTAACGAAGCTGAAATGGAGATAACATGTTCACTGGAGGAATATGAAGAAGCTGTTGAAAAAAAATCAAGCAAAAAAGAAAAAATTGAGCTGAAAGGCTCTGGAACTTGTTCCCATTGTGGAAATGAAGCTGATATGATTATCGATTTTTAGCGAGTAAGAAAAGGCACATTTGATAAAAGGCTGTCGGGCGAACATAAATATTGTTGTTACAACGTGTAATTTATTGACGAACCTTATGTTCGTCCCTTCACTGCATGTTGGTATTCGAGCTTTTTTAACAATTTTTCCAGAGTCCTGAAAAGGACTACAATAATCAATCTTAATAGGAGAAATATATGAATTTAACGATGGATAAAACCCATTTTCCTGATATGAATTTACTTTACAGAGGAAAAGTAAGGGACATTTATGATTTAAACGACAAACTATTGATCGTTACCAGTGACCGCATTTCTGCATTTGATGTTGTCATGAATAATACAATTCCTGATAAAGGAAAAGTGCTGACACAAATATCTTTGTTCTGGTTCGAAAAATTGAAATCTATTATCCCAAACCATCTGATTACATCTGATGTTGCACAAATGCCTGAAGTTTGCCAATCTTATACCAGTAACCTTGAAAAACGTTCAATGCTTGTCAAAAAAGCAAAGCCATTACCTGTTGAATGTGTGGTTCGGGGTTATATTTCTGGTTCAGGATGGAAGTCTTACAAAAATGATGGCACTATTTGTGGTATCAAACTTCCCAAAGGGCTCAAACAGTCTGATGCTTTGCCTGAGCCAATTTTTACACCATCAACAAAAGCAGAACAGGGCGAGCATGATGAAAATATTTCATTTGAAACTGTTGTCAATTTGATCGGAAAATCTACCGCAGAAAAAATCAGGGATTTCAGCCTGGAGATTTATCAAGAAGGTCGAAAATTTGCCAAAGAAAAGGGCATTATCATTGCAGATACCAAATTTGAGTTTGGTTTTCTGGACAATGATGAATTGGTCCTGATTGATGAGGTGCTTACGCCAGATTCATCGCGATTTTGGCCAAAAGACCAATATCAACCGGGCGGCCCACAAATCAGCTTTGACAAACAATTCATGCGGGACCATCTGGAACAACTTGACTGGAATAAACAACCACCGCCACCAGAATTATTACCGGATATTATTGAAAAAACACGAGAAAAATATATTGAGGCCATGACACGACTGACAGGGATTACAGATGTTTGAAATTGATTCTTGCCCCATTAAGCAAATTGATTTACAGAAAATTGATATCAAAGATACATTGTATCAGATTTCAATTCAAAATAATTTTAGCTTATTATGTCAGTCAATCCAACAAATGGGTGTGATGCATCCACCGGTTCTTCAAGAAAAAGCATTAAAATTTCGTATTATTAGTGGATTTCAAAGAGTTTTGGCTTGTAAAGAAATTGGCATGAAAAAAATTTCCAGCTGTGTTGTGTCATCTGATATTTTAGATCATGATTGTGCCAGATGGGCTGTTGCTGATAATGCTGCACAACGACGTCTTTCTCCTCTGGAACAAAGCAGAGCACTGACACTATTAGAGAAAACATTACCTGAAAATCTAACCATTGATGAAATTGCTAAACAAATGGGGCTTCCTGCGACAACAAAAGCAATTCAACTGATTTACCCATTGTGTCATATGGCGTCACACATCCAAAAGGGTATTGCAAGCGAATATATTGCAATACCCATAGCGCATGCATTGACTCGGTTTTCTGAAAAAGATGCACTTTGTTTTACACAGTTTCTTGAGGAATTGAGAGCAGGTGTGAATATTCAAAGAGAGCTTTTGACAACATGTGATGAAATTGCAAAGCGTGACAACAAAACTATTACAGATATTCTTGGGAGTGAAACCACAAGAACAATCATGGCTCAATATGAAGATGATAGAAAGCAACGCATTTATTATATCAGAGAATATCTGAAAGCATTAAGATATCCAAATTATTCTGCAATGAAAAACAAGGTGGAATCAAGGATGAATCAATTGAAACTCAATAATCGGACCCAACTGGTTCCTCCACCATATTTTGAAAGTGATATCTGGCATTTACATATAAAATTCAAAAATATCAAAGAAATGAATGATTTAGTTTCAGATATTTTATCTAAAGCAAATGCAATCAATACAATAATAAAACAGGACATATACTTATGATTACATTATTGGATTATGGTGCAGGTAATGTTCGAAGTGTTATCAATGCTATCGAACGATTAGGGGAATCTGTTAAAATTGTTAAAAGTGGTGAAGATATCTTGACTGCTCAAAAACTGGTATTCCCAGGTGTTGGTGCTTTTGGTAGCATGATGGAAATTCTGGCACAAAAAGAGCTTATTCAACCACTGAAAGCGTATATACAAGAAAATCGTCCTTTTTTGGGCATATGTTTGGGGTTACATGCTTTATTTGATGGTAGTGATGAAGCCCCCAACATTCCTGGTCTGGGATTTATTTCCGGTCAAGTCAAACGATTTAAAACAAACCTTTCTGTGCCTCACATTGGCTGGAATGGTGTTGTATGCCATCAACCATCGGTTTTATGGCGCGGACTTGAAGGAAAGGAGAAGTTCTATTTTGTCCATTCTTACCATGCAGTACCTGATTCTAAAAACTTTATTTTATGTACAACAGATTATGATTTAACCTTTACCAGCGGAATTCAGAAGGGAAATGTTATGGCGGTACAGTTTCATCCTGAAAAAAGTGGACAAACCGGATTGCGCGTATTGAATAACTTTATTCAAACGCATGAGAATCAATCTTTACCGGTTCAATCGGTTCAAAATACACGCCTTTCAAAAAGAATTATTGCTTGCCTTGATGTTCGAGCCAATGATCAAGGCGATCTCGTTGTCACAAAAGGTGACCAATACGATGTTCGCGAAAAAGGAAATGTGCGAAATTTGGGCAAACCTGTGGAGCTTGCACGTCGTTATTATGAAGCCGGTGCAGATGAAATTACATTTTTGAATATCACCGGTTTTCGTGATTTTCCATTGGTAGATATGCCCATGATTGACGTTTTAAAACAAACCTCCCAAAATGTATTTGTGCCCCTTACCATTGGTGGTGGAATACGCGATTATACTGATGCCAATGGCCAATTCTATAGTGCTTTAGATGTTGCATCTGCCTACTTTCGATCTGGTGCGGACAAAATTTCAATAGGCAGTGATGCTGTTGATATTGTGGCAGAGTATCTAAAAACAAATCACAAAACAGGAAAAAGTGCCATTGAAACGATTGCCAGGATATATGGTAATCAGGCTGTTGTCATCTCAATTGATCCGAGGCGTATTTATGTTTCAGGTCCAGAAGATGTTTCTCATCAGGTACTTTTCACCAATAATCCAGGCCCCAATGGCGAAAAATATTGTTGGTATCAATGTACTGTAAAAGGGGGGCGTGAAGGTCGAAATGTTGATGCAATTACCCTGGCTCAAGTGTGTGAAAAACTGGGCGCTGGAGAAATATTGCTAAACTGCATTGATCGTGATGGCACGAACTTAGGATTTGACATTGAACTTATTCATGCTGTTCGATCAGCAGTGTCTATTCCTGTCATTGCATCCAGCGGTGCAGGATGCGCTGAACATTTTTTGGATGTATTTATTCAAACAAAAGCAGAATCTGCACTTGCGGCTGGAATATTCCACAGAAATGAAGTGCCAATTCAGGATGTTAAACGATTTTTACATTCTCAAGTGGAAATAAGGCAGTAACAGTAATTACAGCAATCGGACTGCTCAAATAGCTTCGGAAAGCTCTGAAAAGAATGCCCTATTTGCATCAGTTGGACAAGGTCAGACAAGTTCGACTTGTTGGATCTGACATGTCGATCCTGTCTGACCTATTTAATTGGCAAACATATTCCTTGAACTTTACTAAATATTGTCTTTTGTTATTTCCTGCGATTGATATTTTAACAATATTCAATAGCCACTATTCATAAGGAAAAAAACAAGCAGGCCCTGCTCCCAAATCGTGTTGTTCATTCCGTGGCGGAATATAATAAATAGGGACGCGCGTATTCCCATTGGGCAATACAACTGTAATGAATTGTTCGCGCTGTGGTAATGGTCGATCAACAATCTCATATTGACTGTCAACACCATTAATGTCTGAAACATCTGGCACACGTTCTGGAATGGGAATGCTTTTTAATCCACCTTTCGCATATGCGATATTCGATCTTGCCTGTAATTCGGCTACAACCCCCTCAATCACTTTTTCCTGTGCATTTTCTGTGAGATTTGTGTACTTCGGAAGGATCACAGCAGCTAATATCCCCATAAGCACCAATACCGCAATTATTTCCATCAAGGTGAATCCATCGCATTTGTGTTTGATTTTAAATTGCATTTTAAACTCCTTTTTGTTTTGTTTCCAAAAAATTGTAATGGTAAAATGATTCTTTTCTTGACCTGAACATTAATAAATGGCATTTCAATATTCATAAATAGGCCTGAACAATTTTTAGGCCCCCTATATATATAGACAAAAAAAATCTTATTTTCTTACACTTTTGGAGGAAATAATTATGAAAAAATTTGATTTGGTGAAACAATACCTGTTAGATCTAGAAATACCAATCATTGAAGAAGATACCGCTGAAGAATTGGTGGTTATCGACGATGAGGAAAATGGCATAAAAAATATGGTCCTTGATTGCGAGGAGCCTATCCTTGTAATTGAACAGGTAATCATGAGTGTCCCAGATAACCCAAAAAACCTTTTCAAACGCTTATTGCAAATGAACCGAGAACTTGTTCATGGTGCATTTGTACTTGATGATGATGCTAAAATGATTATCTTTAGAGATACGCTTCAACTGGAAAACCTTGATTGCAATGAACTGGAAGCCTCGATTCAGGCTTTGAGTCTTGCGCTCAGTGAAAATGGTTCTGAATTACTGGAACATCTTAACTAAAAAAACATCATCAATTAATTTTTTTTATCCAAATCATCTCTTATGGTATAATTATTGCCCCGAAATTATATTTGTAGAATTACAAACAATTTTGAGAGCGGCAATTATTGTGCCAAAGATAGAAAAAATTGGATAAATATCAGGAGGACGTATGTCAATATTTAAACGTCTTTTTAAGGTAGGGGAGGCCCAGGCGCATTCGGTAGTGGATAAGTTTGAAGATCCAATCAAAATGTCAGAACAGGGCATTCGTGATTTAAAAAAAGATCTTCAAGATGCCATGAAAAGTCTCGCTGAGGTCAAAGGAATCGCCATTCGAACCCGAAAGGATTCGGATAATAATAAAAAACTGGCAGCTGATTATGAACGTAAAGCTATGATTTTACTTCAAAAAATGCAAAATGGTGAGATGGATCAGGCAGATGCAGAGCGTCTTGCAACTGAAGCACTCAATAAAAAAGAACAACATACCAGTGAATCAAATCGGCTGGCGTTGGAAGCCGAGAAACATGAAAATATGGCCAACCAACTTCAAAATAATGTGAACAAAATTAAACAAACCATTTCATCAACTGAAAACGATCTAATCACACTGAAAGCACGTGCAAAAACAGCTGCATCTACGAAGAAAATCAATAAACAAATGTCAAAAATTGATTCATCAGGAACCATTGCCATGCTCGAAAAAATGAAAATGAAAGTTGAAGAGGATGAATCCCTTGCGATTGCCTATGGTGATATTGTTTCAGAGGATAAGAGTGTTGATGATGAAATCAATGCGGCCATATCAAAACCATCATCAAATGCATCGCAAGATTTAGTTGATCTGAAAAGAAAAATGGGGTTGATGGTATAAGTTTTTTTCCTTGATGTCTTCTCATAAACAATGACATCAAGGTCGTTCAAATCCGAAATCTTGAGAGACCGACCATTTGCTTTATGTAAAAAAAAAGCCTGGTTATTATTTTCAATATTCAGATTGAAGACAACCAGGCAACTCTTTCAATTAATTATGATCGTCCAACTTTGATTTTTCCAAGTGCGAGATGTGTATGTTCGTTTCAGTGATTGTCCCTCCAAATCGGAAAAACCAAAGTTGGACGATCATACACCCAATTTGGATAATTATCACAAATAATTTTTTTATAAAGGAGTGATTGAATGGGATGGAAAGATCTTTTTCATAAAAAAAATAAGGAAGATATTCATACAGACATTCGTTTGAGCCAGATTAAACCCGGTTATATTCTGGATTATGATATGAAAACTTGGGAAGTTAAATCTTACAATAAATATGATTGGGGCAGAGGCGATACCTCTGATGAATGGCAACTGGTAAGTTCAGATGATGCAATTTTTTTGGAACGTGGGGTTGATGACGACGAATACTATATTGTTTCAAGAAAAATTCCATTGAATCAACTTGGTGCGTCCATTCGCTCATATATCAAATCCAATGAAGACCCACCAGATGAAATAACATATGACAATCGAACCTATTTTCTTGAAGAAAGTGCTGGCGGATATTTTTATCCTGATGGGAAAAATGAATCCCACGAACTATTGTCATGGACTTATGAGGATGAGTCTGGAGAACATTTATTAGGCATTGAACAATGGGGTGAAAACGACTTTACCGCATGGATCGGTTTACCAGCCGAAGATTATCAATTTACAAATATTTTACCCATTTAATACAACACTGGATTCTTTAATGCAGAGTAAGTACCAATTAAAATTCTATTTGTTATTGTTTTTTGTCATCATTGTTTCAGGAACAATTTGTTTCAAAATATTTGAAGACTTGAGCTTAGCCGAGGCCTTCTATTTTTGCGTTGTGACAATTGCCACTGTAGGCTATGGAGATATTAGTCCACATACAGCGCTTGGGCGATCAACTGCTTTGCTTTTAATTGTCTTGGGCGCCGGCACATTCTTGGGAGTTATGGCCAATGCGACAGAAATCGTATTTAATAAACGCGGAAAGCAAATTCGTTTAGAAAAATTAAATATCATTATTGGCTTTTTTTTCAGCGAAACTGGCACACAGTTACTCAAGATCTTCACAAACAATGACCACAAATTGGAACGATCTGTCCGACAATCATTCATGATCAACAGTCAGTGGAATGATAATGATTATGCCTCCCTAAAAAATCAAAGACCCAATTTTCAATTAGATATTGATGAAAAAAACATTCGATTTGTCGAAATCAAAAAATTTCTGGATGATAAAGGTGAGGTTTTGATTCGACTCCTTGAAAACCCGACACTTCAGGAACATGAAGATTTTACAGAATTGATTATTGCCATTCTCCATTTAAAAGAGGAATTAACAGCAAGAAATCAGGTAAAAAAACTATCAGATGCTGATCGAAAACATCTGGCAGGTGATTGCAAACGTGCTTATTTTCTATTGGTTGATCAATGGATCAATTATGTTCAATTCATTCAAAAACGTTACCCATTCTTATTCTCCTTGGCAGTGCGCCAAAATCCATTTGATATTGATGCTTCAGTTGAAATACAATAGCAATAATATCATAATCGTTAAGGGACTTCAACGCCGAGAATCATCATGCCATCAGCCGGTGCGTTTTTACAATGGGATAAAATGTCAATTAATAGAGCCTCTAGCATTTTTTCCAGAGATTTATCGCGATTTGACATTAAAATGTCATCCAAACCAATAAAATCCAGTTTATTTTTTTTATTTTTGGAGCCAGCAGGGGCTGCATTTACAACACTCATCGAATGTAAAAAAAGTCTATCTTTGGGACGAAAATCAAATATTTGACCACTAAATTGTTGATTTGCAATTTCGCCAAGTAAAAATGACTCTCCCATAATGGCGCGAACCATAGGCAAACTATGTTTCATTAGAATAACCGGCGGATGCCCGGCAATAATTGTATTGCCTGAACCTTTATTGAAATTTAAATGGAGATAGTTTGCTGACACATGATTAGCAGGGACATTACTGCTGATTAATTGTTTATTTAATGATTCAAAAAAAGTTTCCGGTGATTTGCGATTTCGAACATTTTTTTGAAACAAAAATTTGATCAGTAAACAGCAATATAGTGAAAAGAAATTTTGCCCCTTTACATTTGCCATCAGAATATCATATCCAGCTGGATGTGTTCGAACATCGACTAAATGGAAATCAGCATGTGATGCAATTGACGTTGTTCGGGTAATTGCCAGCTTTCCAGTTTCAGCTTTACAACCTTCAGCCAAAAGTATCTGATAAATGGCATAAATCATCGGCCGAATATATTGTTCAGGTAGGGGCGAGTCATTATTTTTTATGGGTTTTGTATGATTATCAATTAATTGAACCAGTTCATTCACCAAGGGGATACATTGATTCAGTGACAGCGGTAAAACTTCATTTACAATCACTTTTGACAGGTTGAGCATAAGATTCTTGTTCGTTTGGAATTGCTCCTGTGTAGCTGCACCGATTTTACCAGTAGGTAACTCAGTGAGAACGCGGTTTACGCCTTTGGTGATTTCGATATCAGCTGATGGTGTTCTTTCTGTTTGACGATCTTTGAATACACTTTCTGCAAAGCTGGTATCAACAAATTTTTCCAAATCAATTATTGTGCCAATGCCCATATTTGAATGCATATAACGTTGAATGTGATCCAATGGTTCAAGTTCTGGAAATAAATCATTGGTTTTTACCGCATTTCTACCAGACAAAACACGAGATAAAATGGGTTGTTTTAATCCAAGTAATTTTTTGGGGTCCAAAAATGATACTGCAATTTCTGCTGCATGATCTGGATGAGCGCTAATATAGTCTCCGGATTCAACCAATAAACGAACAAAATCATGAACAGCATCCGGGTGAGATTCTATCAACTCTTCACGCATTGCAACCACACAGCAAGGATGATACTCCCAAATATCATTGGAATGAAAAAGTAAATTTGCCTTATCTGCTGCAATGGCTTTTGATCCAATAGGTTCGGCAACCATAAACCCACATGTGTCTGTATTTTCCGACATAAATTGTGTCATCTTTATTGGGGGGGCAACTTCAAAGAATAAATCAACCTTTTTATCTGTGCCTGATAATCCTGGATGAAGCCCAATTTCCTTAAAAAACATGTGCGCAAGCATATGATGGATTGATAATAAATGGGGTATATAAAATAATTTATTTCTAAAATAATCAATATGGCGCGATTGAATGGGAAAAGATTTGTTCCGAACACTGATACTGCCATCTTTGTGTGCAAAGAGAATCAATCGAATCGGTACACCGGCGCTGAATAGATCCATTGCAATAGGGGCCAATACAAATGCAACATCTACCTGTCCCTGCTCAAGTGACTGTAAAACTGGATTCCAACTGGTCATACAATGGGTATTCAATGAAAAGTAATCTGATTTCATTTTTCCAGATTTCATCATATTATCCAGTACACCAAGTGTGAGATGGTCGGTAATCTGAATGTGTGCAGCATTAATCTCCAATTTTCCCTTTTGCATGCGCTGGCTGTAGTCAATTCTTTGCGGAGCAGGTTGTTCTGATTCAGCTTCACCTTGAAAGGTTTTTTCGATGATTGCCCGCATTTCCGGAACACCAAAGGGTTTTGTAATAAAACTGTTTGCACCGGCTTGTATCGCTTTATCAATTTGTTTTTTTTCGCCCTGTGCAGTTGCCATAATGAATGGAATATGATCAAAATCTTTATTTTTTCTAACCCATTGCAATAAAGAAAAACCATCTTTGTTCGGCATATTCCAATCACTGATAATTAGATTGATATCTGAGTTATCAGATAGAATTTGAGTTGCAATCTGACCATCAGCAGCTTCTAAAATGGATGTAAATCCAATCTCTGTTAAGATCTTTATAGCCATTTTACGAACAACTTTTGCGTCTTCAACAATAAGAATTTTCATATTCACATCAAATTCCATTATATTTTCTCCTAAGATTAAAATTTTTGCACCTGATGGTACAAACTTATATATTAAGATTTGTCTTATTTTGATTTGGAAAATACTCTAAAAAATTCGACTGTTTACATATCGTATTATTTTCCATTTATCAAGCTTGTTTTTTTGTTGGTAAATCAATTTTATTTAATGAAAAGGGTTGGCTGGAACAATAATTACATCCTTATAATATGATTTTGTATTTCAATTATTTCATATTACATTCGTATCCGGTTTTTTATTGTGTTTTTGGTTATATATGAAAGCAATTCCTGTGAAATGTTTGAAAAATAATGTTTGCAATCTGATAAGTTCGGAAAGTTGGACGTATCAGAGGGTGTATGTACAGATAAGGGGAACATAAGGTTTGCCAACCCTACAGTGGTTCCGGTCATTGGTTGAATGTCAGTTTTTTTTGAGGTTAGAGCAAATATTTTCCCCTAACTACTGCATACGATCCAATCAATGCTTTTTAACAATGAATTGACAAGTATTGCAGCATCATTATATATATATTTTGTTTTATGTACAGTATATATTAGGGGCAAAAAGGGCTTATATACAAGTTGGGGGAACATGTTTGCCTCAGACCAAAACCGAATTCCAACCAATGTCCGAAACCAATGTAGGGGCAAACCTAATGTGAGATGATCATTAAATTTATGGAGGTAAAATAATGAGTCACGAAAAAAATTTAGTAAATAATGATAATAAGTTAATAAAACAAAAAATTCTCAAACAACGCGCAAAGGATCTGGCTCAGCAAAAGGACAGACAGGATCAAACAATTGATTCAATCGAAACAGTTGAATTTATCCTGTCCAATGAGCATTATGCCATTGAGCTTAATTATATTAGAGAAGTTTATCCCCTCAAAGATTTAACATCATTGCCCTGTACCCCATCATTTGTTTCAGGAATTATCAATGTAAGAAGCCAGATTGTTTCCATTATTGATTTAAAAAAATTTTTTGACCTCCCCGAACATGACTTAGATGCCAAAAAACGTGTCATTATTTTACACAACAATCAAATTGAATTCGGCATTCTTGCCGATCAAATCAAGGGAGTGCTTTCAATCCCCATTAATAATATTCAAATGTCCATGTTAACTTTACAGGGGATCGGTTCGGAATATATCAAGGGTGTTACAGAACAAAGAATTGTCATTCTTGATGCTGAAAAAATTCTATCAGATGCCCGAATTATTGTCCATGAGGAACATTAGGAGTTAAAACATGATAATTAGAAATATGACTATTGTGATCATCGCCCTCAATCTTAGTATTTTTTTGCACGCACACGCTTACAGTCTTTGCCCACATGATTTTTCTGAACCTATATTGGATATCATACATATCCAGGAAGTCAGCAAATCGATTACCCAACAAAAATATCCCAATGCTGATTTTGTTAATATCGATCAGAAGCACTGGATTTCTTACAATCCTGATGGGACTTATGAAGAATGGAATGCACATGCAGTGAAAATCATCACTGAAAAGGGAAGACGTCAATTTCAAACAATATCTTCATACTTTACAATACCTTATAATACCACTGAATTTAAACGCATTGTAATTATTCGATTAGATGGAACACAAATTTCTGTAGATATTGAAAAGAATAGTCGAATTACCATTGAACATGGTCAAATGAAAAGTAATATATATAATCCCAATCAAAAAATACTTCGGGTGAGCATCCCAAAGCTGGAAATTGGAGATATTCTATATTCTGAATTAATGGATCAATTTTCCAAGGTTCGCACTCCGGACACATGGAGCGATTATGTTGGTATGGAAAGTGTGCAGCCAATTATTCGCAAAGTATATGAAGTCTGTGCGCCTATTGAAAGACCTTTAAAAAAAATAATCATTAAGAATGAAATTCCAGGTACGATTCATTTTCAAGAAACGCGCAAGGAGCAAAGTATTATTTACCAATGGACAGCAAAAGATGTTCCCCAGGCCTTTCCTGAACCTGATATGCCCCCCATTTACAGTCAAATCCAACGTTTGCTTATCAGTACAGTAAAAGACTGGAAAGATATTTCACAATGGTATTGGCAATTATGTAAAAAACCCATTAATGATACAAGTCCACAAATGGAAGAAATGGTTCTGAAATTGGTTCAGGATACGCCAACTTCTATAGAAAAAATTAAGAAAATCTTTTTTTGGGTGTCCCAAAAAATCAGATACCTGGGGCTGACAGTTGAAAAAGAAGCACCAGGCTATGAGCCTCATCCGGTAAAAATGACTTTTGAACGTCGTGCGGGTGTTTGTCGAGATAAAGCGGCATTATTGGTTTCCATGTTACGATTGGCAGGTTTTGAAGCATACCCGGTATTAATTATGAATGGTCCCAAAAAAGACCCGGAAGTGCCGCAACCTTTTTTTAATCATGCAATCAGTTGTGTGTGGACAGCGGACAATGAATATTTATTGATGGATGCCACTGATGAAAACACGCGAGAGTTGTTTCCAACCTATTTGAATGATCAAAGTTATCTTGTCGCTCGCCCAAATGGGGATCATCTGCGAACCAGCCCTGTTGAAAAGGCCAGCGATAATATGATGTTTATTCAGACCACAGGAGAGCTTAATAATCAGGGGCAATTGTCAGCAGAGTGTCAACTTCGATTTGAAGGCATTAACGATAATGCCTATCGTGGCTATTTTTCACGTATTTCATTGGAAGAACGAAAAACCTTTCTGGAAAAGCTGGTAAAAAATATTGCGCCTGGTGCAAAACTGGATACTTATACAATTTTTCCCAAAGATATGCGACAAACAGATCATTCTTTAACAATTAACATCAGTTTCCATGCGCCAGACATTCGCATTCGAGAAAAAGGAACAATTATGCTTCCTGTCTATCAGGTGGGAAACCAGGTTGGCATTGTTCGTCATTTAATTGGTAAAATGGGCCTTAAAAAACGAAAATATCCTTTAAAAACACATTATGCCTGTGGGGTCAAAGAGCATCTGGAATTGAAACTAAATGAAAGTGTTGGTCAATTAATTCGTGTACCGGGATTTTCTCCTGTTGATAGCAAAGGCATCACTTTTCACAAATCAATGTCTTTAAAAAACAATTATTTGAGTGGTGACTTTTTATTCCAGTTTGAAAAACCCCAGTACAGTCCTGAAGAATATCTGGATTTGCTGAAATCTTTAAAAATTATTGAGCAAAACAATAAAAAAATGCCTATATTCGGTTCTTTTGATTCCTTAACCAGTCGTATTGAAAAATGGTATGCAACATGTTCACCTGATGCTATCGTATTGACTGAAATGGTTCAATATGAAATTCAATCCGATCATCAGTGGACAGAATGCCGAAAACTGTCTTTAAAAACATTGACCTATGCCGGGGTCAAAAAGTTCAGTGATATACAAATTCCATATCATCCACCATGGGAGGAAATTCTTATTGAAGATGCATCAGTAAGGCGAAAAGATGGGCACGTTGCAAAAATAAATCCTGATGAAATCAATATAATGGATGCGCATTGGGCCGGAGATGCTCCTCGTTATCCTGCTGCCAGAACATTGGTATTAAGTTTTCCTGGTGTCGATATTGACAGTATTATTTCATATAAAATGATTCGTAAAATCAAGAATAGACCTTTTTTTTCAAATCTCGTTGTATGGCCAATAATACCTGGACAGCACCAATTGTCTGAATATCCAGTACACCGCATTAATTCTTATTTTCGGTATCGCTTGCCAATAGAAAAAAAATGTCTGATTTTTTCATTTCCCCAAGATATGCAAATTAATTTTTATGAACATCTCAGGGGAATAGGCAAACTCTATGAAAAAGATAGACCCATAGACATTCAAAAACATTTCTATCATGAAAAAAAGCGTTTAAAATATCAATATGAAGCCAAACAGATTTTACCTGTAAAAGCAGAACAATTTTTACCCCCCTGGTACTCATTTAATCCAATGATTGCAGCAACGACCCAAACCTGGCAGAATTATGCTCAGAATATATATGCACGAATGATTTTGGCGAGCTTGACTCAAAAACAGACCCGAAACAAAACAAAAGAATTAACGCATCAATTAAAAAAGCCACTGGCAAAAATCAAAGCCATTCGAGATTTTATTGCTGCACACATCCGATTGATTCCCATTGGTGTACAAGATATTGATATCCAAAATCTATCTGATGCTGACCAGACGCTTAAGGATGGCTATGGTCATGCTATGGATCGCGCAATTGTTTTTTATGCAATGTTACGAAATGCAGACTTTTCACCAGAATTTGTTATGGTGTCCAAAACAACTTCAGAATCCTTTTTTGTTAATGCTTTCAAAAAAATTCCTTCGCCGCAATGGTTTCAGGATGTTCTTGTGAAAGTAAAGGTTCATAATCATGTCATTTATTTAAATGACACCGATCAGTATGCTTCCATTGGATCTACCCAATATCAAGGCAGGAATGGGTTATTATTACCTGATGGTACGATTGAGAGGATTTTTCCCCAGACAAAACTGCATGAAAGTAATTTAATAGAAAATTACATAATTGCATTGGAAAGCTCTGGTGCAGCAACAATTACAAAAACATGCGAATATTATGGCATGACACATGCTTATTTCAATAAAAAAATTTCTGAAATGCCACCTGAAAAAAGAAGTCGTTATCATCAACAACAGATTGCACAATTAAGCCAGTCGGCGGAACCCTTGTCTACATATATGTGTGACATTCAAAGCTATCCTGCAAAAGAGGAATTTAGTGTTACTGTCAATTCATATGCTGTAAGAGATAGGAACTATGTATATCTGGAGTTACCTGGTTTTTCACAGGGATTGGCCGGTGTTCGTAAAGATAAGCGATCGCATCCACTATACAGGCCATATTTTAGCCGAAAAGAAGTGAATGTCGTTATTCTTATCCCTCATAACTTTTACAGTATTATCGCACCAAAAGATTTAAATATGACAATTTCCCCAAATAGCTTAATTTCTATGCAAACATTAAAAAATTCTTCTCCTTTAATTCATCAGCTATCTATAAAACAGCATATTAGTATTACGCCTATTCTTATTGATCCGAAAGATTATGATGATGATTTATTGGCTATTCATAATCATCTAAACCATATGGCATCACGTATGCTTCTGTTTGAGATTAAGAATAATTCATATGAATAATGAAAAAAAGAAAAACATATCAGGCCTTAAAAATGTAGCTAGGCAAATTTATATTGACAGATGAACGAATTAATTTTATAATTTTTAATTTTTTATCGCGCATTTTTAAATTTTAAATTTTGCGGCATGAATAATGCTGTGAAAAAATAGTTTTTGAAAAAAACAGGTTAAGCCAATTATGAAAGATGAAAAACGACCGGTTCGCTTAAAGGGTGTGGGGGACAGTTTATGGGTATCCATTGATCCCACACAATCCATTGAAACATTGAAAAAAGAGTTGATCACTGTTTTTCAAAGATTGGGTCATCTGACCATTCAATCGAAAGTTGTATTGGACCTGGAAGCTGATGGAAACTTCGATAGTCTTGTCATTGAATTACGTAAATTCTTAAAAGATAAATACAATGTTGCCTCTGTATTAGAGAGTGACAAAAAGAAAGTGAAAGACAAGACAGACAGCAAAGGAAAATCTCAGGACTTTAATAAAAACTGGAAATCCAGGCGAAGTGATGTTTTGATGATAGCTGGTCGGATTCGATCCGGACAAAGGATCAAAGCCAGGCGTCATCTTGTTGTTCTGGGTGATGTTAATCCTGGTGGCGAGGCAATGGCGGGTGGCGATATCATTGTTTTGGGAAGCCTTAAAGGAAAAGCAGTTGCTGGACAACCTGAAAATCATGATGCCATCATTCTCGCACTAGATTTTAAACCCACGCAAGTTCAAATTGGTATGAATGTTGCTGTTGGCATTGATACAGATGCACCACAGACGGCTGAATTTGCGAGAATAGAAGGAGATACGATTGTTGTTGAAGAGTATATGCAATCTAACCCCTTTGCGAAACTTCACTGGCCACAGGCAAGATAGTATTGCTTGGAAAAATTAAATATATGAGCCACTGCAATGCTTTTAATAACAGTGGTTAAAACCAAATATAAACAGAATGAGGTAGATTTTGGAAGGTAAGGTTATTGTAATAACTTCTGGCAAAGGAGGTGTAGGAAAAACTACAGCTACTGCCAGCATCGGTGCCGCTCTGGCGCTTGAAGAAAATCGTGTTGTTGTGATGGATATGGATATCGGTTTACGTAATCTGGATGTCGTTATGGGACTTGAAAACAGGATTGTTTTCACAGTTGTGGATGCTGTCAATGGCATTTGTGATACCAAGCAAGCAGCAATCAAGGATAGACGTATCAAAGATCTATACTTGATTCCGGCATCGCAAAGTGATAACAAGGACGTACTTGAAGCTGATGGCATGATCAAACTCTGTACTGAACTACGAAAACAATATGATTATATAATTATTGATTGCCCGGCAGGTATTGAAAAAGGTTTTCAAAATGCTGTTGCAGCAGCAGATGAAGCACTCGTTATATGTACACCAGAGGTTTCAGCCGTGCGTGATGCAGATCGCATTATTGGTTTGTTATATGCCCGATCCATTACACCCAAACTGGTTCTCAACCGGATTGTGCCGCAAATGGTCGAACGTGGCGATATGCTCAGTCATGAGGATGTTGTAGAGGTCTTATCTATCGAACTGGTCGGACTGGTTCCATTGGATGAAAACGTTGTTGTTTCAACCAATACGGGTGTTCCTGCAGTTTTGCAAAAGAATTCTCCTGCAGGAGAAGCATTCCAACGTATCGCAAAAAGGATTAATGGTGATGTTGATTTACCCATTGAAATTCCACGTTCGGGTCGCGGGCTATGGAAAAAAATTGCACGAAAAATTGGAATGGGTAGAAAGGGGGCATAAATGAAATTCAATTTTATTGAAAGATTTAAAGAAAGACGAAAACGTAAGAAAAGTGCAAGTGGCGGTATTGCTAAAAAACGACTTCAGTTTGCAATCATTTACGATAAACTGGAAGTATCTGACACAATGCTTCAGTCCCTTCACCAGGATATTCTGACTGTCATTTCTAAATACTTTGAAATTGATCGCGAGTCTTTAAAAATTGATATCAAACCCACTGAAGATCTATCTTCCCTGGTTGTCAATACACACATCCTTCGGGCAAAACCCAGCTCCGCAAAAAAGAAAAAACTTGCATCTCAAAAAGCTGCAAATAAAAAATAATCAAATCAAGTTCTTGAAATCGTTGTTGTTGCAATTTTTTCAAGAACCTTGACATTTTTGGAATAAGTCCATGTCAAAGGTATTTCTTTTTACAGCAATAACGATTGAATTATTCGCCAATAGTATTTATGCGCAAATGTCATTATCACAGGTGAAATCTTGGGGTTATTGGCTTCAAGCACCCAATATACAGATAATATGTAATAGCCCATATGATGTTGTTGTAATTGACTATTCTTTTGATGGTACAGACTCAAAAGCGTTCACTTTGGCGCACCTGGAAAAATTGCATCAATCAAACAAGCATGTCCTATGCTATTTTTCAATTGGCGAGGCAGAATCATATCGTTTTTACTGGAAAAATAATTGGAAAACTGGCAATCCCTCTTTCATAGATAAGGAAAATGAAGACTGGCCGGGTAATTATAAGGTCAAATATTGGGACAACCGATGGTGGGAATCTGCATTGCGGCCATATTTAAACAGAATTCTTTCTGCTGGTTTTGATGGCGTTTACCTGGATATTATTGATGCTTACTATTATTGGTCACAGCATGATTATCCTGTACAACAATGCGCTCATCAGATGATTGACCTGGTAGCTAAGATCCGATCTTATGTCACAAAATGGGGTAAACCCGATTTTACCATTTGCCCGCAAAATGCTTTGGGTATTGTTTGGGATGCATCATTAACTGCCAGAAAAAAATATCTAAAAGTGATTGATGCTATTGGTGTTGAAAGTCTTTTTTTTAACTATTGGAGTAGTGAAGATCAGAAATACAGGTTGGAATGCCTTCACATATTTCATCAGGCACGAAAAAAAATTTTTAATGTTGAATATATCACAAAAAAACAATGGCAATCCTATCAAGCATATCTAAAAAAACAAAAATTGCCAATTATTGGATATCCGGCAGATGAAAAACGTGAATTAAAGGATTTCGTTATTTTTAGTCAGGAATAAATATTTAGTCAATACTGGTATAACATTACGTCACTCATGGTCTTGGCTGATATATAACGCCCTTTCAACGCTAAGAAAATACTCCCTTTTTTATAGAATGCACCCGCTGGTATGTTGTTCTTTCCGGGCAATAACTATTCCATGCAAAATCAAGGAGGGATGATCATCGATCGTCGCATTCATATTAATTTCTGTATAATTGATGCTGATTATTACCATCAATTTTATACAAAAAGCGATGCGATTTTAAATAATCATGCATAAATAAACTGCTGGCAGGTGTTAACCCATAAATCATGTCTGCTGCCAAAAGAACTGCTGCACCTGTCCAGGTTGTTTGTTCATCAGTGTATATAATTTGATCTGGTACAGTAACACCCATCCAGTAAGCACCATTCTCATATTGATTGTCTTTTATCCATCCAAGTATTTGTTCAGCCAGACATATTCTACCAATAGAAACCAATGCCATTATCAGTTCACAGGTCTCAGCCATTGTAACCCAGGGACGTTCTGAAACACACCGAATTCCCCAATTGTCTATTGCAAATTGATTCCATTGAGAATCAATTCTTTCATGAGCAGCTGTTCCAGTTAGAACACCACATAAAACAGGATAATACCAATCCATAGAAAAATTTGATTTGGTTTGGTCAAAAACATGCGGACATTTTTGTAGTGCATGCACCAGTTTCATGCGGGCAGCCTCCCAATGAGGCTGTTTATCACCGATAAGTGACATCAATCGAATCGCACAACTTAAGCTCATAAAAATTGAACTTGAACCAGTTAACAAAGCACGTTTTTCAATTGAACCATCCGCATTCTCTGCCCAGTATATTTGACCTTCAGGCCCTTGATGATCAAGAACAAAATTTATGGCCTGACTTACAGTTGGCCATAGTTCTTTCACAAAAGACCGGTCATTTGTCATCATGTAATAATGCAATAAACCAACAGAAATATAGGCAGACATGTTTGTATCTTTATATGTACCATCTTTTGGACAACCATTTTCATATTCAGCCCACCAACTGCCATCACGAAGCTGATTATTTGCCAACCATAAATACGCACGTCGTGCATCACGAGGATAACCACCAATGGATAATCCCATCGCGCTTTCTACATGATCCCAGGGATCGGTCTTTCCGCCTGTGTACCAGGGTATTTCACCCGATTGTTTTTGCACAGTTAGAATGTAGTTGGTTGTTAACTCTATATCTACATACAAGGGTTGTATATTGCGAGAAGCTGCACCATCAAACATTAAGAATCCTTTATTGTTGAAATGTATATGATTTGCAAGACATCATGATAAAAAATTTGCAATATGATTTGAGTGAAACCAAAATTGCAGGTCAAACCGAAACAAAGCCTATGAGCCAAACCAATGTAGGGATGACCCTACATTGGTTTGGCTCATAGGCTTTGTTTCGGTTTGACCTGCAATTTTGGTTTCACTCATATGATTTTTAATTCAGGTCAGGACATCTTGAACAATGACGCGCTTTATAATCAGATTTGAGAAATAAATCAAGTATATTTTATCTAAATTGAGGCATATTCTTGATTTGAAAAAATAGTATTATGTGGGTTTGCAAGATTACTCATTTCATATAAAATGTATCAAGATTGGGCTTTTTTGGGCATTTCTATATATCTCATAAAATCAATTAATTATAATAAGACCTGATATCTTATGGGACAGTTCTGACCAACTGTATGGTTTTACATTGACGAAATAAAGCATATAATAAACTGGAATTATTATGTTTTGTAAATTTGGCACATGCTTTGCTTAATTCAAACAATTATTCAAAAAATGAGAAAAGATATCCGACAAATATGGAGGCATAATGAATCAGGAACGAAAAATACGCGTATTAATTGCAAAGCCAGGTCTTGATGGTCATGAACGCGGTGCACGTGTTGTTGCATATGGCTTGCGAGATGCTGGATTTGAGGTCATATATACTGGATTGCGTCAATCACCAGGACAAATATGTTCGGCTGCGATACAGGAAGATGTTGATGTTATTGGTTTATCCATATTGTCAGGCGCACACCTGTCTTTAACAAACAAGCTAATTACTTGTCTAAAAAAGCAGGAAGCAGAAGATATCATGGTTTTGGTGGGCGGCATTATACCGGATGAAGATATCAACAAACTGAAAGGCTTGGGGGTTTCTGGCATTTTTACTGCAGGGACATCTGTTTCAGAAATTGCACAATTCATTAAGGAGAGCATATGAAAGATCAACAGGATGATATCAAGAAGGCGAAAGAAAACTGGCAAGAAACCATATTAAATAATCGTTTACAACGTTTCAATCTCAAAAAAAGTCCAACCCGATTTTATACGCCGACCGATATAGAATCCCATTCATTTCTGGAAAAAGTCGGATTTCCTGGCGAATATCCATTTACAGCCGGTAACAATCCATTTGACTTTTGGCGTGCTTATGCTGAAGATGCTGCAAAAATAGGCTATCGACCCGATTGGGGCGGTGCTGGTGGTGTTGGAAAATATGGTGGCTTTGGAACTGCTGAAGATTATCGTGACTATCTCAAGCGGATGCATGCCATGAATCGAAAGGGCGGACCCAATATTGCTTTTGATCTCGCCACACAATGTGGTTTGGATTCTGATGATGATATGGCCGAGGGTGAAGTTGGACGTGTAGGTGTTGCCATTGATAGCTTTGGGGATTTTCAAACAATCTACGAGCCATATACTGGTGATCTTGAAATTGATAAAATACCATCCAATTTTACAATTAATGCACCGGCAGCAATTATTATTGCGATGTATGCAGCGCTAGCTGATAAACGTGGTATTCCGCTGAACAAACTAAAAGGAACCCCACAAAACGATATTTTAAAAGAGTTTATTGCGCGGGGTACATATATATATCCACCCAAAGAATCTCTCAGGCTCTTCCGAGATATCTGTGAATTCTGTGCCAGAAAGATGCCCAAACTAAATATCAATAGCATTGGTGGTTATCACATACGTGAAGCTGGTGCAACGCGAGAACAAGATCTGGCGTTTTCTATGAGCAATGGCATTGCTTACCTTCAAGCTGGTATTGATGCTGGTCTTTCAATTGATGAATTTGCGCCGCAGTTTTCGTTTAATGCATTTGGCGGAAGCATGCAGATTTATCATGAAATTGCTTTTCAGCGGGCTGCTCGAAGAATATGGGCGCGCATTGTCAAAGAAAGGTTTGGCGCAAAAAACAAAAGAAGTATGTTAATTCGTCAGCCGATTACAGCGCATATTGGCTGTATCAGCACCACAAAACAACGCACAATCAATAACTTGCCGCGAGCAGTTATCGGTGGTATTGCTGCTGGTATGTCAGGCGGCATTCCAGGTGCTTTTCCTCCCTTTGATGAACCACTGGGACTGGGCCATAGTCAAGAAGCTGTACAACTTCAACTGGATGCAACGCGCATCATGATTTACGAAGCTGGTATTGCAGATGTTAACGATCCCTGGGCGGGGTCATACTTTATGGAAAACCTGACTGATGAAATTGAAGCAGCCGCAATGAAAGAAATGGACAAAATTGAAAAAATGGGTGGCGCTGTTCATGCCATTGAAAGTGGCTATATGACACGTTCCATTGCAAAAAGTGCATATGAACGTCAAAAACGTATTGAAAATCAGGAAGATTTCGTTGTAGGTGTCAATTGTTTCAATACAGAAAATGAAATAAATGTGACAATCAATCGCGTTGTTGAAGTCACCTACGACCCTGAGCTTATGGAAACTGCCGAAACTCGACAAAAAGAAAAGTTGGCAAAACTCAAAAGAGATCGAGATAATACAACAGTCTTATCGCTGTTAAATAGCCTTCGTGATCATGCCTTAGATGAATCTGTTAATCTCATGCCTGATATTTGTGAATGCGTGAAAAACAATGTTACACTTCAGGAAATAAGTGATGTTTTTCGAGATGTTTTTGGAGAAGCGCAACCAGTTAAATTATAGTCATTTATCATATTCAGGAAGCTATTTTATGGCTATACTTTTTTCGTGAATAAATGAGGTGACGATATGATCAGCATATTCTTTTTCAATTAATATAAACTGTTGTCTCATTTCCTCTTTATTTTCACCAAACTTTTGAAGCACTGTATTATAAAGTGAATCCGCATTTTCTTCCATTTGGTGTAATAAAAAAACGACGATCCACTGAAAATAAATTTCAATATCATTTTGATGATGTGATAAAACTTTTTGGCATATTTTTGTCAAATCTTTTTTAGAGAAATCATATCTTTGTATTTCATGAGGTGTCAATTCTCGTACAATGCCCCGTTTATGATGATTGATTTGTTTTAATGCAAGTTCAGGATCAATGATTCGAATAGATATTGTTTGATCTGAACAAATCAATATCCTTGAACTGTCTTTTGAAAATGAAATATTATTGATATATGTGTTTTCAGAAAACTGGTGAACAGGCATTCCTTTTTTCAAATTCCAAATGATCAGCTCGCTGTTAACAAACTTGATTGATTCATAATTAAATGGATTCATTTCAGAATTGGAAATCGTTGCCATGTATTGACTATCTGATGAAAAAGAAACATTTTGAATGCTGTTTTTATGCTCGGTAATGAGATATTTTAAACGACAATTATTGATATCATACACACGACTTTTATCCATTGAAGTTGTTACGAGTAAGTTTTCATCAGGAGAAAAATATGCATTATTAATAATTTGTTCAACAGTTTTGATCTTTGGTGCATAATAATTGAAGCAAGTATTGGTTTCCCATAATCTCAGTTGATACCTTTCACTATTTTCAGTAAATAACTCTTTAAATGAGGTTTTATCCTTTAGCGTTAATATATACGTATCATTTGGTGAAAATATTGCTTTTTGATAGCTGCTTGTGTTTGCGTCCTTTAGATAACATATGACATCACTTGTTTCGACATCAATAATTCTGGGTACATTTTCAACATGCTTTTCAGGTAGGTTTTTATGTTGGTGATGACGATATTCATAAAGTATGGATAATAACATTGAATTATTCGATGAAAAAACAGAATTGTATGTTTCTGATGATAAAAATAATGCTTTTGAATTCGGTGATAGTGCAACGTCTGTCGTATCAGTTGTGATTTGATTAAACGCACCACGTCCATAAGATATTAAGTTAATGTTATGAATGTTGCCATCACTTGTATAAACTGTAAGATAATCTTTTGATAATGGCATAAAGTATTCTTCTACATTATCTATTTTTTCTATTATAGTTAATGTATCTGACATTAACACGAGAATCTTTGAAGGCCATTTCGTTTTGATAACAATATATTGATCATTGCCAGCAAATTCAGCGATTAATAATTCATCTTCAAACTCTCTATGAATATTTAGCGCATGAATATCTGTGTTCCAGACACGAATGCCATCATTAGATGTTGTCGTAAGAATGATATTGTTATTTGTCGGAGAAGGATCTGCCTGTATTAATGATTCCATATGTCCTGATAAATGAAATTTTTCTTTTTTTGTTTTCAAATCCCAAATGGTAGCTTTATGTGAAGCAGTAATTAAAAATTTTTCATTACGAGAAAACTGAATATAATTAATATCATTTAAATGTTGAAATCTGATTGGAGATTTTAATTCGATTGGCGAATTCTTATTATTTAACTGCCACACAAAAGCTGTTTTATCAAATGAAGCAGCAAGAAAATTCTCATTGTGAGACAATTCCATTCCAGTAAAAATAACAACATTTTGATCAAATGAATAACTTGAAATCTCATTGCAATCCTTCAAGTTCCATACTTTAATAGATCCACTCGTATCGCATGAGATGAGCTTATTATCTTGAAAAAGGCGAATATATTGAATAGGTTGATTATGTTTATGAAAAGTGTTTAATATTTTCCAGTTTTCAGTATTCCATACAATCGCTTTTTTGTGAGTTGAAATCATAAATTTCCCACTTGCCTCAAAAAGAATGTTTGACACCGCATTTTCGTGTTCGTCTATTTTATGAACGATTTCTTTTTTTTCGTCATCCCATATCCAAACGATCTTACTTTCAGATTTGAAAGCAATATAACGACCATTATGAGATGGTATGGCATACTTTATTTTTTCTGCATTCTTTATGTGAGTGTTTATGTCCAAAATTGATGTACTAATGCCTGACTCAGTATCAACGCAATTGATTACATTATTGAAACGAATGACAAATAGTTTACTTTTCTTATGTAATGAACTTTTTAGCCAGGCATTATATCCAGAAAATTCAAGTAATTTCTTTCCCGAATAAACATCCCATATTTCAATATAACGATTATAGGAATTTTCAAATTGTATAACAATTTTCTTTCCACAAGGTAAAAAGAATACTGAATGAATAAAATCAGTGTAATGAATGCTATTATAGAGCGGTTGCATTAAAGGTAAAATAATTCCTTTATTTGCCTCCATCGTCGGTGTAATATAATAAGCCGCTTCTGCGAGACGAAAACTTAATACAGGATCAAAATCCTTTAAATTAATAGCATAACTGGCCAGTTCATGAGAACGACTTGTTATTCTTTCATTGCGAGCAATTTTCGCATTTTTCACTGCAATCTTTTTTTGGTTATCTGCTATAATTTTTAGTTTTTCAGCTCTATCCTTTGCTATTTCTGCTATTTTGGCTTGTTTTTCTGCAATTCTTTTTTGGCTATCAGCAATTATTTTTTGTTCTTCAGCCCTTTTCTTCTCGTTAATTGCAATAATTCTTTGCTCTTCAGCTTTCTGTCTTTCCTCGTCAGCAATTATTTTTTGTTCTTCAGCCTTTTTCTTCTCGTTAATTGCAATAATTCTTTGCTCTTCAGCTTTCTGTCTTTCCTCGTCAGCAATTAGTTTTTGTTCTTCAGCTTCCTGTCTTTCCTGTTCAGCAATTAGTTTTTGTTCTTCAGCTTTTTCCTTTTCGCTTTTTGCAATGATGGCTTGGTTTTGAGCTTCTTGCCTTTCATTTTCTGCAATTTGTTTTTCTTTTTGAATAATTATGTTCTTTTCTTCGATTACTTTGTATTTAGCTCTTTGCGATATGTAAATTGTTCCGGACAAGGCAATCACAATAAAAATGAGTATAAATGCACCCCAAATTATCTTTTTTCTAAATTGAAGCCTTTTTTCGTTCATCTCTTCTTTGAGTTTACGAGTTTTATGATATTCCTGACTTTTTTCTAAGAGTTGTTTTTCTTCATCATTTAATTCTTCCTTTATCCATTTATGAATTTTTTTGACCTGTTTTTCACTTAAAAAGGAGCGTGTGCTATTCCACTCAGCAAGTCCACGATCCAATGTTTCTCTTGATTTTTTTCTTTCCATTTCACGTTCATCAAACCAGCTCCTTACTTTTTCAACCATGAATTCATGAGATAATGAATAAGTAGATAAGCCATCCTTTTCTCTGGTCTCAATAACACGACCATCTTGAAGTTTTTTTGTATAATACAATATCTTATCAGGGACAACATCTGGAAGCCCCTGGCATAATTGACTATTCGAAATAAATTTTCGTGTTCCACCTGATTCAATCATGAGTTTAAGCATTGAACGTAATGATTTTTTTGATTCAGCATCATTTTGAACCGCTCTATCAATAAAATCATCAAGATAATCCCTTAAAATACCACTTGCTTTTCCAAGTTTATTATATAGTGTTTCATCAATCTTTGCTGATCCCTCTTCTTTGATTTGTTCCTTATAAAATGCTTTGCCTTCCTCATATAATTGATTACAAACAATTTGAAGTTGTGGTGGATCAATGTTTTCTTCGCCCGAACCTTCGCCCATTAATGCAGGTATGAGTATTTTTTCCACAAACTCTTTTTTATAGGAAAGATCAAATTTGTGTTTTATCAGCGGACGCATGATGGCTTCTTTTGCTTCTTCAATATTTAATGGATGAAGGTGAAATCGAAAACTTTCATTAAAAAAATCGGGCATTATTGTCTCAAATTCACGAACCAGAATGCCAAAATAGTCTTCTCGAAGTGAAATGACAATATTCATGTCTTTTGTGCTTAAATTACCATACATACACCCCTTTAATTCGTTAATAAATTCATTTCTAATTTTTTCCTTTACACTGACAAAAAATCGCTCAAACTGATCAAATATAATGACCATGCATTTATTCTGGTTTGATTTAATATGTGTTAGCAAATTCAAAAATGACATATCATCGAAATTTTTTTGATTTGTAAGACAATTCAGATTGTTATCTTTTTTGATATAATCACGCAATTGTGTAATAGGATCAAAATATTCTTTAAATGAAACAAAATAATAGTCTTCATTTGCTAAACGTGGAATAAGCCCGGCATTTATCAGTGATGTTTTTCCAGAACCAGATCTTCCATTGATAACAACTATTTTATGTCTGGAAATCTTTTCTGAAAGCGTGTTAATAACCTTGCTTCGTCCAAAAAAAATGTCTTTATCTGAAATGTCATATGAAGATAAAAATTTGTAGGGCGCTGTGATTAATTTTTCCTTAATTGCTGGAAAAAAATTTTGGATAATTGTTTTGTTTCCAGCAACGATATCGCCGCCAGCCTTTAAACTGAAGTCTCCTGATACATTTCCAATGTTCATGCCCCCTGAATTGTCTTGTGTGGGTGAGTTGATATCAGTCATCTAAAAAAACTCCTGCAATGATGCGTATCTTTTCTTTTTTGTTTTTTGAAAATTACCTGGAAACACTCGAATTAAGCGTTTCTATTTGAAAAGCCAGACAAGCCGAAAAAATTGACCTATCTGGCTTTTCCGATTGAAAAAAACTCTTTCAAAGGTTTCCGACAACTGACTTAGGGAATACCGAATAAATGTCTTGCACTTGATAAAATGGGTAACATTCGTTTGACAGTGGGGGTAATCTTTTCTGAAATACTTTTCGTTTTATTTGCAAATTCTGCAATACGATCAATAAATTGGGATGTTTGATCAAATCTTTTTTCAAATGTACTGGATTGTTCTTCTTCAACTTCTGATCCAGGCGAAATGTCATTTGCCTCCTGATTTACTGTTTTAAGTGCCTTAATTTGTGACATTATCTCCATAACAAGATCATCTTTTTCATCCTCATCAATATCGTTATTCTTCTCAATCTCCTTTTTAATATCTCTCATCATACCTTGAAATTCTTTAACTTGATTCAAAAATTCTTCCTTGTCATTGCTATCTTTAAAACCCTTTTGAATCACTTGATTTGAGGTTGTCGTTGTTGTGGTATTTTTATCACCGCCAACAATATCGCCCCCTGCATTCATATTGACATTTCCACCAATATTGCCAAATGAAAAACCTCCCATATTTGTAACCTCCTTATTATATTATTATATTATTAAAATATTAATTATTTGTTTCGGATTATGATTGTCCAATAAATTTTGGATTTTTATGATAAGTTTAGATCATTATTCAAAGCAATAATCATTCCATTTGGTTCATTTGGGGTCGGACCAAGCTAATATTCTAAAATAAAAAACAAAACATATCTTTTTATATCATATCATCTTTCATATCAGAAATACCATAGCCATAAGAATGAAGGATTTTTGATATAAGATTTCTTGAAGAAAAACTTTCTGTAATTGGTACCGCTTGAGCAATGCGGTGAATCGAAGTGTAAGAAAGTTGAGGTCGAGCTTTTTAAGATAGTTAAAAAAGTGGAATGAAATTTAATTTGAAAATATGTCCGGTAGAGGTGTCAGATTTTGTCTGAATATTAATTTATTTTATCATATTTATTTTAAATTAAACGATTAAAAAAACGTGGGAATCCAGCGTTTCAGGCATATTTTATTTAGATAAAACATTGATAGCTTACCACATACTTCTTAGACACTAATAATTAACTGAAACAACTCAAAAACAAAAAAAAGAGCTGACAGTACAGGTGCGTCCAAGTCAGCCCTTTTTTTTTTGATTTTTTGCCAAATTATCTTAGGAATTCTCGAATAATATGTTCTCTATTTAATTTATCTATTATTTTAAATGGTTATTTCTTAAATTTTGGCGAAAAATACTACGCAATATTTATGCCTCAATATAGGTTTAAATTGAGGTATTGATATTATTAAAAATGGCACATTTTTTGCTTAGCAGCTCGTTTATTGGTTCCATTATAAAGAGCGTGTAATCAAGAGCAATAAATATAACGTCCTCCTATAATTCAGTGTTTAGTTGTTGAGTATTAAGAATATATTACTATAAATGTATAATATATTTAATTATATCAATTAAAATAATTAAATTTAATTTTATTATTATTAACTTAAAATAATAATAAATAACATTATAGTTATTATATATAATATTAACTAAGAACTTTCTAAAAATATAATTTATCATATTTATTTTAAATTAAACGATTAAAAAAACATGGGAATCCAGCGTTTCAGGCATATTTAGATAAAACATTGTTATTCGCCTTTAGTTAATTCTTGCTTATTGGCAAATGAGCAAGTCGCCAGCATTAAAGTGTGTAACAAAAAGTTAGTTAGGAATTAGAAATTGGATAATGGGTGACGTTGATAGTTGATTGTTTTTACAAGG